>JADMIO011417953.1_pt1 | contig 87259 bp, 88 predicted proteins | sample 8958161 | NCBI WGS metagenome assembly JADMIO01 (sample SAMN16585339, study PRJNA669376) | soil metagenome | isolation source: Crop rotation soil | place: USA: Cullars Rotation, Alabama | collected 2011 | reverse complement strand
CGCGACAACTTGTCCACGTGGAATTCTAAGCTTAGGATCCCAATGTGCTGGAAAGCCAACCCGCATCGGTGTATCCAGCTTTCACTTTCTCAAAGTCGGCCTCACCGGTCTGATGAATAATCCGCAGCGTGTCTTTCAAACTTTCGAGCGCCGGCAGCGCGGCTATCATCGCTTCGTTGATTGCACGCGCGCCTTGCGAACCCCCAAACACGAGAATTGAAAACTGTGCCGGCTCGCGCGTTCGTTTTGGTATCTCAAAGAACTCCCGCCGCACCGGATTGCCGGTCACCGTCGCCTTACCACGGAAGAACGGCAGAGCCGCCTCAAACGAAACCGCCGCCTTATCAACAAACCGCGCCAGCACTCGATTCGTCCAGCCCGGCAACGCGTTTGACTCCATCACGAGTGTCGGCAGCCTCAACAACGCCGCGGTCATAACTACCGGCCCGGAAACGTAACCGCCGGCCCCGATCACCACGTCCGGCCGAAAGCTCCGGATCAACTTTCGCGCAGCCAAAAAACTTTTAGGCAACACGACGAGTCCGCGCGCTCGCGCCGCCGCTCCGACGTTTTTGAGACCAGTGCTGTCAATGAGCGAAAGTTCGAAGCCTGCCTGCGGCACCAGTTTGTTTTCCAGGCCGCGCGCCGTGCCGACGAATCTGATTGTCGAGTCCGGTTCGCGGCGCAGTATTTCTTTTGCGACCGCAATGCCCGGATAAATGTGTCCGCCCGTCCCACCGGCGGCGATCAGCACGCGCATCGTGGTTATCCAAGCCGCGAAGACGCCATTCGCCTCGCGGGTGCAACGCGCACCTTCCCTGGTTCCTCATCGCGCTTGCCCGTCAGGTGCTGCAACAGTCCGCCGCCATTGGAGCCCGTCGCATGTTGCGAGATGTTCAGCAGAATCCCAACGGCGGCGAGCGTCGGCACCAGCGAAGAGCCTCCGTAAGAAATGAACGGCAACGGAATTCCTTTCGTCGGCACCAGCGAAAGCACCACGCTCATATTAAATAGCGCCTGCATTACGATGCCGCTAACGATTCCTAACGCCAGCAACTTTCCAAAACGATCCGGTGCCAGCAAAGAAGCGCGCAGGCCGCGCCAGAGAAAAACTGCGAAAACGAGTACCACCGTTAGAGTTCCAAACAAGCCCAACTCTTCCGCGATCACCGCGAAGATAAAGTCGGAATGCGCAAACGGCAGGAACATCATTTTCTGTTTGCCCTGCGCGAAGCCAAGTCCGTTTGGCCCACCTGAACCGACGGCAATCAGCGACTGCACCACCTGGAAGCCGCTCTTCTGCGGGTCCGCCCAGGGATCTAGAAATGTCACGAGTCGCGCCATGCGCCACGGTACGAAAATCAGCAAACCCGCTGCGACAACGAGCGCCGGCGCCGCAGCGATCGTTAGATGCGCCAGTCGCGCGCCGGCGGTGTAGATGACGACTACAAACATCACCGCCAGCATCATCGAGGTGCCGAAGTCCGGTTCAACCACAATGAGCCCGGCCAACAACGCGGTCACCAGACCACACGGAACAAACGTCCCCCAGAATTTATGCTCTTCGCCGGCGCGTTTCTCCAGGAAGTAAGCGAGAAAGATCGCAAGCGCGAGCTTTGAAATTTCCGAAGGCTGGATCGATAGCCCGCGAAACTTGATCCAGCGCCGCGCGCCGTTCACCGGCGAGAAGCCAAAGACCGCAACCAACAGGCAAGCGGTCAACAGCAGCAGCCCGTAAACGATGCGCCGATCTTTCAGGCGTTCGTAGTCAAACTGCATCGCCACCAGCATGGCGATGAACCCAATCGCCGTCCAAATCGCCTGCTTGGTGACGTAATAAAAACTTCCGTGATTCTCGCTCTGCGCCAGCACCGCCGAGGCGCTGTAAACCATGACGACGCCAAACAGCGCCAACCCGATCGTCGCTGCGAAAAGCCACTTGTCTGGATATAACTTCCTGGCCATAACTACCGAACCAGTCCAAAGTCCAAGGTCCAATGTCCAAAGTCTGTTTTCGGTTGCTGCGTGTTCAATTCCATCTCGAAAAATTTCCCAGCGCCTATTCCATCCATTCGAAGCGTTACAAAGACGGACTTTGGACTTTGGACTTTAGACTTTGGACTTCGTTCTTAAAGATTCGTCCCCGATGCTCGTAAGTTTCGAACATGTCGAAACTCGCGCAAGCCGGAGCGAGCAGGACTATGTCGCCCGGTTGCGCCGCTTGAAACGAAAGTGACACCGCGTCACCCATATCGGCTGCGGGAACGTTTGGAGCGAACGATCCCAACTCGGCCGCGATTGTTTCCGCGTCCTCACCAATCAACACCAACTTCCGAACACTCTTCTTAACGAGCTCGATCAGCGGAGCGTACGGCGCCTTCTTTCCCCGTCCACCCAGAATCAGAATCACTTTGCCCGGCTCATCAGCAAACGCTTCAAGCGCCTTCACCGCCGCATCGACGCTCGTCGCTTTTGAGTCGTTGTAAAACTCCACGTCGTTGATTCGGGCAACAAACTCCAAACGGTGCTCAACCGGCGCGAAGTTTTTGATCGTCTCGCGCATCGACTCGGGCGCGGCGCCGCAAGCCAGCCCGGCCGCCAATGCAGCCAACACGTTCTCAACGTTGTGGAGGCCGCGAAGCTTCATCTCGTCAGTCGTCAGTAAAACTCGCTCGCGAGTCGCGGACCGCGAAACCAGTTCACGTCCGCGCAGGAACAGTCCTTCCTCAAGTTGTTGCTTCACGCTGAAGCGCGTCACGTGCGCGCGCAGGCCGCTCGCCCAACTCGAAACGATTTCGTCGTCGGCGTTCAGGATCGCAACGTCGCCCGGCTCCTGGTTCATGAAAATCCGGTGCTTGGCGGCGGCGTAGTCAGTAAATGTTTCGTAACGATCCATGTGATTCGGCGTAACGTTCAGGGCCGCGGCCACAGTCGGATGAAATTGGCTGATCGTCTCCAGTTGAAAGCTCGACATCTCCACCACCGTCCAACCGTCTTCACGCGAACTCTCAACCAGCGAAATCAGCGGCGTGCCGATGTTGCCACCGACGAGGGTTGGCAGCCCCGCGTCTTTCAGTATTTCGCCAATCAGCGACGTAGTCGTCGTTTTGCCATTCGAGCCGGTGATGGCGACGAGCCGCCCTTTCAAATAGCGCGAAGCCAATTCGACTTCGCCGATGACTTCCGCGCCGGCACGTTCCGCATACCGAACCGGAATCGTTTTGACCGGAACGCCCGGACTGATCACCAGGAGATCGAGCTGGTCGAGCAACCAACCCGGCGCTTCACCGGACAAACAGCCGACGCCCTCGTCTTTCAACGCCAACGCTTCGGCGCTCCACTTTTCCAACGGCTTGGCATCGTTGAGCGCTACCGTCGCGCCGCGTGCGGCCAAAAACTTCGCGCAGGCAATCCCGCTCCGCGCGGCTCCGAGAACCAGTACTTTCTTGCCACTGACATCCAAACAATTCACTTCCCAGTAGGACAGACATTCTTGTCTGTCCTCTTATTCCGATCTGGACTTGGCGTACTTGGCGCCTTGGCGGTTGGTCCCACTCAATTTTAAAAACCAGACAGGCAGGAATGCCTGTCCTACCTCAGCTTCAACGTCGACAGACTCAACAGCGCAAACAGGATCGCCAGAATCAAAAACCGAAACACGATCTTCGACTCTTTCCAGTCCTGCATTTCAAAGTGGTGATGCAGCGGCGTCATCTTAAAAAGCCGCCGGCCGGTCCCCGTGGTGCGCTTCGTCATTTTGAAGACGCCGACCTGCAGCATCACCGACAGCGCCTCCAGCACAAACACGCCGCCAATCATCAACAACATGAATTCCTGTTTCGTCAGCACCGCCACTGTTCCCATTGCGCCGCCGATCGCGAGACTGCCGACGTCGCCCATGAAAACTTCCGCGGGCGGCGCGTTGTACCAGAGGAACCCGAGACTCGCGCCCGCCATGGCGCCGCAGAAAACCGTCAACTCGGCTGCTTCCGGCCGGTGCGTCAGCTCCAGATAGTTCGCCCAGCGCGCGTCGCTGCTCAGGTAGGTCAGCGCGGTAAGCGCGGTCATGGCGATGAAGGTCACGCTTATCGCCAGGCCGTCCAAACCGTCCGTCAAGTTCACGGCGTTCGAGAAACCCAGCAAGACGATGACGATAAAGAACAAGTAGAAAATCGGGCCGATGTAGCTTACGCCCGTCGTCGCCGTCACAGCGGTGGCCTTAAAGAACGGTATGCTGACGTTCCATGAATAATCACTGGCAAAGTACTTCGTCAGGATAAACAGGACCGCCCAAACACCGATGGCTACCAACAACTGCCCCAGAAGTTTTTGCTTTCCGGTCAGACCCAGGCTGCGCTTCTTCGCCATCTTCAAGTAGTCGTCGGCGAAACCAATTCCTCCGAAGGCAACCGTCGCGATCATTACGGTCCAGACGTAAACGCTGGAGAGTCGTGCCCACAACAGCGTCGAAACGATCACCGAGCCAACGACCAGGACGCCGCCCATGGTCGGTGTGCCGCGTTTGGCCATGTGGCCTTGCGGCCCTTCCTCACGAATCTGTTGGCCGATGTTCCAGGTTTTCAAAGAGCTGATGACTTTTCCGCCCAGCAGGAGCGACAGCAGCAACGCCGTAATCGAAGCGTAGGCGGTGCGAAACGTAACGTACTGAAAAACGTTGAGCGCCTTTAATAGAAACCAATCCTTGTCCTTGAAATGGTTGTAGATCAGTTCGTAAAGGACGTAATAGATCATTCGTTGTTGTCGTCTTCCCGCATCAGCCAACCAACGGATACTGCTGCCGAATCGCACTGACTATCTTGTCAGTGGCAACCCCTCGCGAGCCTTTTATCAAAACCAGATCGCCCTCGCGAATCTCTTCAACCAGCGCGCTGGCTGCTTCGTCGGAGTTTTCAAAGAAGCGAGTTTCAATTCTCCCCGCTTCATTCGCGCCCGCGACTATCTCAGCCGCTAACCCGCGAACACCCCAAACAATATCGACGCCGGCGCGCGTCATCTCGCGCCCGGCTTCCCGGTGAAGCGCTGCTTCGTCAGGCCCCAACTCCAACATCTCGCCGGCGATGACGATGCGCCGTTTCGACTGTCCCGATCCTTCAGCGATCGTCCGCACCATGTTAATCAGCGAACGCGGATTGGAATTGTAGGAATCATCCACAACTCTAAAACCGGCTGCGAAATCCAGCACCTCGCCGCGCATGCGTGGCGGCCGCGCCGTTTGCAGCGCTTCGGCAATTTGCGCCGGCGCGATCTCAAAACAAGTTGCCACTGCCGCCGCCGCGAGCGCGTTCATCAGGTTGTGCCGGCCGCTCATGTGCAGCGTCGCTGGCGCTTCGCCCAACGGTGTTCGCAAACGAAAGTTGATTAATCCAAGTTGGCCGGTATCAATCTCGCTGGCGTTTACGTCCGCCTTATTCTCGATGCCGAAAGTTACCGTGCGGCCGTGATGCTTTTCGCGCATCTTGATGACCCACTCGTCATCGGCGTTTAGCACCGCCACGCCGTCCGGCTTGAGACCTTCGATGAGTTCAGCTTTCGCCGCGGCAATATTTTCAATGCTGCCGAGATACTCCAGATGAACCGGCGCGATCATCAACTCCACCCCAATGTCCGGCGGCGTAATTTTGCAGAGCCGCTGGATCTCATGTGTCGGCGAAGACATCCCCATCTCCAACACCGCGACGTCAAACTGATCCGGCGATCGGCCTTCACTCACCATTCGCAAGACCGACAACGGCAGGCCCAGGCCGTTGTTGTAGTTTCGCTCACTCTTCAAAACGCGCTGACCATTGCTACTCAGCAAATGCGCGGTCAGTTCCTTGGCGGTGGTTTTTCCAGCGCTCCCGGTGATGCCCACCACACGCTTGCCCCATTTTTCATAGACGCGATGCGCCAGGGTTTGTAATGCGGCGATAGCGTCGTCAATCAGAAGCAGACTGCCGGCGAATTTCAGCAATGCCGGATCGCCCGCTACTCGATCGGCGCGCGCGACAGCGGCAATTGCTCCCAAGCCCAGCGCGGCTTCGATGAACTGGTGGCCGTCTGCAAAAGTTCCGTTGAAGCCGGCACGGGCGTAATCTTCTTGCGAGAGCGCAAAGAAAAGTTCGCCCGCCTTAACCGACCTCGAGTCGATCGAAAAATCTGAAATTACCTTGTCAAACAACTCGACGCTTACGGCATTGGCGTTGGCGTCCATCAGGAGACTTGCTTCGCGAACGTTCACGTGATTCCGACCTCTTGCCCTTCAGTTAATCGCAACGCTTCGTTCTCACTCGAATCAGTGCCTGCTAGCTCGGGACGATTACTCAGTTCAGGAAACAGTTCCGTTGCCTCATTAAGAGCGTGAGGCTGTTTGTGCGTCACACGGTTTACTCGCAAACGCTTTCTACATGCGGTCACTCGTTCCCTGAGTCCATTGGAACCGATCTCGTTACTAAGCATTCGATGGGGGATCATTTGCCTGCTCCGTGATTTGTTCGTGTAAAGCAAACTGTTAGTTTGCTTCGTCCTCACCTGCGCCAAGCTTGAAGGAAATTGAGACCTAAGCAAACTAACAGTTTGCTTTACGCTCAATTCACCTTGCCAAAATCGACGTAGATGACTTGTCCCTGGCGCAACTCCGTGCCGGCCTCCGGAGTTTGTCCCGTTACGCGCCCACCCTCGCCGCGAGCTTCGACCTGCATGCCTAACCGCGCACCGGCCCGCGCAACGTCGCGCACGCTCCGGCCGCGCAAGTCCGGCATCACGATCGCGCTACTGTTCGCTACCGCATAGACGATCTCGCCGCCTCGGTCGCGCGTCGTGACCTTCGGCATCGTCGACTCTCGCGTCTCCTGCTGCCGCGTGTCCGCCTCGCGCTGTTTGTCCTGCTTCGCAATCTGAGCCGGAGTTTCCACGGCACTCGCGATCAACTCCGGACTCTTGAAATCCGTGTCCGGAATGACACCCATTTCCGGAAGTATCCGTTCAGCAATGTCGCGGAACACCGGCGCGGCAACTTCGCCGCCGTGGTACGACCCGCCGGGCTCATCGATCACCACGATGATCACCACTGCCGGGTTGTTCACCGGCGCAAACCCAACAAACGAAGCGACAAACTTGGTCTTCGAATACGTTTTCGTCGTTGGATCAATCTTCTGCGCCGTGCCGGTTTTTCCGGCGGCGGTATAACCGTCGAGTTGGGCGCTCTTGGCTGTTCCATTCAGTGTGACGCCTTCGAGCATTCCGCGGAGCGCGTTCGCTGTTTCCTTGCTAACAACCCGATGCTGTTCGGGAGTTGGTCGATACGACGTCACGCCCGACGCGTTTCGAATCTCGCGAATCAAATGCGGCGAGACTCGCACGCCGTCGTTTGCCAGCGCGCCAAATGCCGCCGCCATCTGCAGCGGAGTGACGCCCACTTCCTGACCGATCGCTACCGAACCAATCGACGACGGCAGCCAGCGACTCAGCGGATGAATCACGCCCGCCGTCTCGCCCGGCAGTTCGACGCCGGTGCGCGAACCAAAACCAAAGCGCTTGATGTATTCATGCATCGTCGGATCGCCGACCCGCAGGCCCAGCTTGATTGCCGCCACGTTGCTGGACTTGGCCAGCGCCTCGGAAATGGTCAAGGTCCCAAACGGCTTGTGGTCGTGAATCACTCGCTTGGCGACAGTGATGGCGCCCATCTGACAGTCAATCTGATCAGTTGGCTTGGCCAGGCCTTTCTCGATGGCGGCCGAAAACGCCACGATCTTAAACGTCGAGCCTGGCTCGTAAATATTCTGCAGCGCCCAATTGCTTCTTGCCGCCGGGGGCGCGGCGCCAACATCGTTCGGATCAAACGTCGGCGCATTGGCCAGCGCCAGGACGTCGCCGTTGTGCGGGTCAAGCACGATGGCGGTTCCGCCTTTGGCGCCTGATGCTTCGATCGCTGAAGTTAACGCCGCTTCAGCCTGATACTGAATCGACTGATCGATCGTCAGCACAATCGTTTGACCCGGGCGGCCGGGAACTTCGGTACTCTCGTAGGCTCGCCCGCGGGAATCCTTTTCGATGAAAACCTTGCCCGGTTCGCCTGTGATCTTTTCGTTGTAAACCTGTTCGATTCCGGCGAGTCCTTTGCCATCGAGCCCCACAAAGCCGAGCACGTTGGCCGCCAGCGATCCGTTTGGATAAAAGCGCTTCGGCTCTTTGCGGGTGTGAACGCCGGCGAGACTCATCGACTCCAGCGCCTGCGCCTTGTCAGCAGTGATCCGGCGAGCTATCCAAAGGAACCGGCGCCCGGAATTTCTCGCTTCGGCGATCTGATTGAACAACGCCGTGCGATCCAGATTGAGAACGGAAGAAAGATTTGCCGCCGTGCAGTCAATCGCGCCGACGATTTGTGCTTCGGTATCGTCCTTGTCTTTCCGGAATTCATCGGGCGCGATAAAAATCGAGGTGGTGTCGATCGTGCGCGCCAGTTCCCGTTCCTGACGGTCGAGCACCGGGCCGCGCGCCGGACTGGTTTCAATTGCGTCCTGCTGCTGCTGGTGAGCACGAGCGGTCAGTTTCTCGTGTTTGGAAACCTGCAGGTAAACCAAACGAGCGCTGATACCCAACATCCAAAAAGCGACGAAAGCCGCAACAAAGAGCGTGCGGCGGATCGAAACGTCTGGTTGTGATTCTGACTTACGCGATAGGCGCGCCATCCCTTGATGTATCCCTTCTGTGGATCCCTTCTAATTAAATCTAAGACCTCAAAACTCGAGATCGAAGCGTGCGGGTTAGCGCCGAAGCGAAGCGGAAGGATTAACCAGGGCCGGCGCGACCGGCACTTGGCTCTGGCTAACGGCCTCCTGGGCTGCCCTCTGGGTTCCGACCTGGCTGGCCATGATTGGCTTCAGACCTAGTTCGCGTGCCTGCACCGCCAGCCGCGCCGGAGCGAAAGCCTGTTCCCTCAGCAACATCAACTGTTGTTTTTCCGCCAGTAGCTTGTCGCGTTCAAGTCGAAGCCCTTCGCTCTTGTAACCAAAGTCGATGGCGGTGAAATGCTGCCGCGCCGCAAACACGAAACCGGAAGCCAGGACCAAACCGGCGACCAGCAAAACCGCGAGCCGGGAGAGTGCGCGCACGTCGCGATCGCGACGAATCCGGGAATTGTGCTGTTGCGAAGGGACTCTTTTCATGCGGAGGACTCCGGGTATTGGTATTTCTTTTAATCTGCGATCTGAGCGCTCAGATTTGAGATCTCAGGAGACTTCAGGAAATCAGCTTGCGACAGGCGCGGAGTTTGGCGCTCCGCGATCGGGGATTCGCATCGATTTCAACCGCGTCAGGTGTTACTGGACGCTTCGTAAGTATTTCAACAACGCGGCGAGCACCGCAGGCACAAACACCTGCTCGATTTCGGGAATCGCATTGGCAGTAGCCGGATAATCGTCGCAGCTCCTGCTTCATAATCCGGTCTTCCAAAGAATGAAAACTGATTACTACGAACCGTCCGTCGGGTTGTAAAAGCTGAATTGCGTTCTCGACAAACTGCGCTAAACCTTCCAACTCCTGATTGACTGCAATGCGTAGTGCCTGGAAAGTTCTCGTCGCTGGATGGATCTGCCAGTTTTTCCTTTTCCCGGCAGCTCGGGCCACCAAATCCGCGAGTTCCTTAGTAGTTGTGATCGCCTTCCCTTGCTCGCGAGCTTCAACTATCCACTTGGCGATGCGGCGTGAGTTTCGCTCTTCGCCATACTGAAAAATAATCCCTGCTATTTCCTCTTCCGGGAGTTGCAGCAACAGGTCCGCTGCCGTTGGTTCGTCACCCGCCGGATTCATCCGCATGTCGAGCGGCGCGTCAAAACGAAAACTAAAACCTCTTGTCGGCGAGTCAAACTGAAGTGACGAAACTCCGAGGTCAGCCAAAATGCCGGCTGGTTCGCGCTCGCCCACTTCCTGAAGAACTTGATCGAGCGTCCGAAAGTTTGCCTGCACCGCTCGAAAACGTTCGCCAAACTGAGCCAGCCGTTCCCTCGCGGCGCTTAGTGCTTCCGCGTCGCGATCGATACCAATCACGCGAGTGGACGTCGAAGCTTCCAGGATCGCTTCGCTGTGTCCACCCAAGCCAACCGTGCAGTCGACGAAGAGTCCGCCTCGCTCAGGAGCGAGGAACTGAATCGTTTCTCGTAGCAGCACGGGGCGATGGGGCGCGCCTCTGCCCCCCAAAGGCGCAGCCATCACCACCGCCCCGTGATCTCGTTCAAAGAACTGTCAAAACCAAGTGAAGAGTGAAAGGTGAAAAGTGAAAAGGCGAAGGCTGACTCTTTTGGCTTATTACTTTTCACTCTTCACTTTTCACTGCTCTCAAATTCCCAGCTTCGAAATCGCCGCTTCGTCGTCTTCCGTGTATGGATCGGCGAGCATGCGGGCCTTGAAAACGTCGAGCTCCCAAACTTCCAGGTAAGTCAAATAACCCATCACCGCAACGTCGCCCATCACGCCGGCCGCCTTCCGCAGCAGCGGATGAATCAAAAGGCGTCCCTGACCGTCAATCGCGGTCTGTTGTCCGTAGTAGTTCGTTCTGTCAAGGAACTTGCGCCGGGCCGGATCCATCGTCGGCAGGAGTGAAAGCCTTTGCTCAATCGATTCCCACTCCGGCAGCGGGTAAATTCGAACGTTGTCACCGGTAAGACTTGTTATGTAATATTCCCCGCCATGCTTTTCATCGAGGAGGCGGCGAAACGGCGTCGGCACCTTTAGCCGACCCTTAGCGTCAATCCGGGCCGTGTAATTTCCTCGCAGCATAACGTCCGACCGGTCAATTGAATTGGCGGGTGGCCTCTCTGGAAAAGCTTGCGAATGATCGTTAGCTACGAGGTTGGACCCACTTCCGACCACTTTTGACCACCCGAGTCCGGATACTACGCTCCATAATTTTGAGTGTCAATAGAGAACTCTGTATTTTTCTGAGGTTTTTGAGGGTTTTCGCTGCTGGGTGGAATGTTACCGTTCGCCTTTTGTCGGCCTCTAAGCTGGGCTTCGGAACCGCTCCGGTCGGTCGAAAGACTTCCGCAATAGGCAGCAGCAAGGTCGTGATGTATATTTACCAGTCATGCTTTCACTCCACAATTTCGAGTTGACCAGCAACTGATGAATCCTGATCACGGCGGATTTGCCGGTCTCCTGCTCTTTGGTTTATTGGCCGCGGGTGCCAATCTGCTAGGCGGTTTTGTGCTTATCAGGTCGGGCGCACACCGTTTTGGCGAGCGTTTTCTGAAGTATCTGGTGGCGCTCGGCGCCGGCTTCATGTTGGCGGCAATCTTCATCGAAATCGTCCCGGAGAGCTTCAGTCTCTGGACCGAAGGCTTGAACGGAAAGGCGGCGGCGGAAGCTGTGGTCGGCGCGATGACGCTGCTGCTGGGCGGCTACCTGCTGATTCAACTCTTCGAGCACACCATCGCGCCCCACTTTCACTTCGGCGCTGAAACGCACCCGGAATCGTTCATGCGCCCATCTGCGGCTTATGCTGCGGTCGGCGGCTTGTGGATTCACACTTTCTTTGACGGCGTCTCGATTGCCGCCGCTTTCCTGGTTAACTTCAGGGTCGGCGTGCTGGTCTTCATCGCCATTCTGCTACACAAGATGCCGGAAGGGTTTACGGTCGCGTCGATAATGCTTGCGTCAGGGCGGTCGACCCGAAAAGCACTCTGGGCAACCGCAGCGATCGGCGCCGCAACCCTTGCCGGAGTTGTCACGATCGGCTTACTAAATACCAGAATCAGCAACGCCGTCGCTTACGCCCTGCCTTTTTCCGCGGGCGTAACCCTTTATGTTGCAGCAAGCGACTTGATTCCAGAGGTCAACCACAAAGAAGAAAGAAACCCTATGGTCTCGATTGTCGTTTTTGGAGGTGTGGCTCTTTTCTATCTGTTGCACAGGTTGATTGAGGGCTAATTTCGTAGGGGCGTCCCTCCGTGGGCGCCCCTTCTTCAGCGGGACGGGGGGACGCCCACGGAGGGACGCCCCTACAACAGATTTCAAGCGGGTAACAGCTTTAGTTGACAAAAAAACTCCTCAGATTTGGTTCCAAAGCGCACGGCCATACAGGTCGTTTGGCTTTCGGCTTATTTCCAGCGCTCGCCTGCGTCATCCTACTTTCAAGCTTTCAGGTCTCGTTCGCCCAAACTGGCCAATCGCCCGTTCCACTTCCCTCTCCTTTCACGCCGATCGTCGATAACGCCAACGTAATCGACAGTCAAACCAAAACCAAGCTCGAGTCGATTTATCGAAACCTGATGGAACGGGGCAATATCCAGTTTGCGGTGGTGACGATCGATTCAACGAACGGGCAGGTGATCGACGATTATGCGTTGGCGATTTACCGAGGTTGGGGCATCGGTACAAAAGAAAACGATGGCTTCCTTTTACTGCTGGCGGTGAAGGACCGGAAGTACTTCACCGAAGTCGGTTACCACCTCGAGGGTGATCTTAACGATGGTCTGGTTGGACAAATCCAGCGCGAACGACTCGTGCCGCAACTGAAAAAAGGAAACTACAGCCAGGGCGTTTACGACACGGTCCAAGCCTACGTCGCAACTTTGGCGGCAAATCGAGGCTTCACCGTCGACGGGATCGACCAAAGCAAGGCGGTAAGGATCGAGTCTCAGGGAACCGGGCGCCGGTCGGGAGGACTTTCGAGTTCCTGCTGCACGCTGCTGATAATCGCCGGCGTTGTGATCCTGCTGCTCTCGTCAATTAGAAAAGGCGGTGGTGGACGTGGCGGAGGCGGCGGCGGTTGGTTGAGCTGGCTACTGCTTAGCTCGTTGCTTAGCTCCAGCTCGCGCAGCGGGAGTTGGGGTGGATCCAGCAGCGGTTGGAGTGGCGGCGGCTTCGGCGGCGGCGGCGGTGGTGGGTTCGGCGGTGGCGGCGGCTTTGGCGGAGGATTTGGTGGCGGCAGTGCGGGCGGCGGTGGCGCCGGCGGGGGTTGGTAGGTAGGACAGGCATTCCTGTCTGTCCATCGCCAGGCAAGTGCGTCCGGTCGTTAGTTCGGATGGAGTTTTGTTAGTATCAGGCACGAAAACATATGGTTAAGACAGTCCTTCACGACGCATTAAACGGTCTCCTGCGCGATCTGCAGAACACGCACGGCGCCAACCTCGTCTCGGTGGTGCTCTACGGATCCGCCGCGGCTGGCGACCATATCGAACTACGCTCCGACTACAATCTGCTGATTACTTTGAATCGCATCACGCCTGAGGACCTGCGCCTGGCCCAACCGCCAATGCGCGAGTGGCAACGCCTCGGTCATCCACTGCCGGTCTATTTCACCGCCGAGGAACTTTCGGATGCCGCCGATGTTTTCCCGATCGAATTTCATCAGATGGCAAACGCGCGGGTTGTGCTTTTCGGCCAGGATCCGTTTGAGCTGGTGAAGCTTTCGGACGCCAACCTTCGGCACCAGACGGAGTATGAACTGCGGAGCAAGTTGATTCAGTTGCGCCGGATGTACATTCCCGCCTCAACCTCCATTGAAAAACTCTGCGATCTGATGAGCGACAGTCTGGCAAGCTTTGCAGCGCTCTTCCGCGCGGTGCTGATTCTGCATGGCGAGGAAGCGCCGGTGGCTAAACCTGATTGCGTTCGCGCGACTGTGCAGCGATTTGGTCTCGAGGCCGATCCCTTTGAGAAGATTTTTGCTTTTCGTTCCAGTGACTACTTGCCCCCGAGTGAAAAAGAAGCGAACGATATTTTCGCCGACTACCTGACGCAGATCGACAGCGTCATCCAGGTGGTAGACGAGTTCGATCGTAACCAGAATTAGGAGAACTAAGAATGACTCGACGACGATTATCGCTAGTGGCCTTGCTTGTTTTCGTAGCGGCGACCGCCAGCGGCTGCGGCTATAACACCTTAACCACCAAGCACGAGAACGTGAAGGCGAAGTGGGCCAACGTAGAGACGCAGTTGCAACGCCGGGCGGACTTAATTAGCAATCTGATTGAGACGGCCAAGCTGGCTGGAGTCCAGGAACAGGAAGTGTTCGGCAAGATCGCCGAAGCGCGCTCGAAGTTGCTGAATGCGCAGCAGCAGGCGCCGCAGGGTGAAGCCGGCGATAAAACTCCCGAGCAGAAGCAGGCGGTGATCGATGCCGCAAATAGTTTTGGCGGCACGGTCGGACGCTTGTTGGTATTGCAGGAGCAGTATCCGCAGTTGCGTTCGAATGAAAACTTCCTGAAAGCGCAGGATGAAGTGGTCGGAACTGAAAACCGGATTGCGGTTTCTCGTAAGGATTACAACGACGCGATTCAGGATTACAACACCACGATGAAGAGCTTCCCCACTGTGATTTCCGCGAAGCTGTTTGGCTTCAAGGAAGAGCCCTACTTCAAGGCCGAAGAAGGCGCAACGCAAGTACCGAAGATCGATTCGAACAGTCTGCGGGCGCCGACGCCGACAAAGTAAACGCAACTGGTTACAAACTAAAGAGGCCGCCTTTTCCGGGCGGCCTCTTTGTTTTGCCTAGATCGTTTCGCCAGCTTCCCTGTTGGATTAATTTCGTCAGAAACCGCGCGTGCTGCACATCGCGCAATGGTCGCAGGGCTTGCCGCCGGGTTCAACGCTGCACGTTTTCTCTTTCTCGAAATAGTCTACGAGTTCAGAGACGACGGCCTCTTCCACGCCAAACTTTTCCTGACTGGGATGAGAGATGCCGGCATTGACGCCAGCCAGCCAGGGCGAATGGGTCAACGGTATTGAGCGCGTGCTCGCCGACTCCGAACGTGCCTGAGTCGTAAAGCTTGAAGTCGGTGGACTGTCGACGGACTCCGAACTCACTTTCGCTTCGAGTTGGGCAATTTTTCTTTGGAGTTCGCTCAGGCCGGCACGGACGGCTGCCAGTTCGGAAGTGACTTCAGGTTTCAGCGAGGCGCGCCGCGGGGCTTCGGGAGTATGGCCGGCAACGCGCCGAGCGATTCGCTCAGCAATTTCCCGCGCGTGATCTGGTGTGCTCATCTCATGTAGGACAGGCATTCCTGCCTGTCCTTTTCCTTGATATGAAAGACTAGCGAACCAATCCAACTGCGGGACAGACAGGAATGTCTGTCCTACTCATCTTTCAGTAAATCAACGTAGTCCACCACGCCGACTATCGCCGAATCGATCGCGGCGCCTGGCTTTCCGGTCGAGGCCGTTGACGCGCCCCAGCCTTCCTGAACAATCAAAACCGTATCACCGACGCCGGCATCGACCGCGTTGAGCGCGAGCACCGTGTAGGCGGTTTCATCACCTTCCGGAGTTACCTGCTGGCAGAGCATGATGCTGGCACTTTCGTAACGGTGGTTCTTTTTGGTAGCGACTATGTTGCCGAGCACGCGGGCGAGAATCATTACCGGTCCAACCTGTTCCCGTTAGTCACATGGCGCTCAGAATCGACGATGCCGATGATGGTGCAATCGGTGGGCGTATCTTCGCGCTTGAACGGAAAGCTCGCCTCTTTGCCGCGACACCAGAACACCAACTCACCGACGCCGGCGCCAACCGAATCAACTGCCACCATCGGCTTGCCGTTTGGCTCAAGGTCCTTGTTCAGAGTTTGCACGACTAAAAGCTTCCGGCCCTCGAGCGAGTCGTTCTTGACGGTTGCCACCACCGTGCCGATAACGCGTGCCAGTTGCATTGTTGCGCTTACGGATGACTGTGCGAACCGCCGTTCCCGCCGATATGTCGTTCGACGGTGTTGATGAGAGTCTTCAGACTCTCCGCAGTTTGCGTCTGCGCTTCCGATAGATGCTTTATGCTTTCGTCGGTGCGCGCCTGAGCTTCTGTTAAGTCCCCAACTAATCCGACCACGGTTATCACTGCGCGAGATAGGTCACTCAGTTGCTTCGCGTCTACCGCCTGAACTTCGCGCATGACTTCAAGATCAGCCGCAAACTTCGCCTGGTGCTCAACGATAAACTCCATCTTCTTGTTCAGCTCTTCGTTATTCATTGAACTCTCCCTTCGTAAGCGGAGGGTGGGTTTATGTTAAGCGGATGAAACTTTCAGTCACCAGAATCACGAGTCTTAGGGTTTCACTCGTCCCTGGCGATATCGACAGTATCAATGACTCCGACGATCGCAGCATCTACGGGGACGTCTTTCATTCCCTGCGCCAGTCGCGCGCTTGATCCAGCCACGACCAGCACACGCTCGTGATAGCCGGCGCCAACCGTGTCAACGGCGACAACGTAACCGGTGGTGTCGCTGCCATCCACGTTCACGGGTCGAACGATCAGCAGCTTTTTGCCAAGCAGGCGTTCGTCTTTTTGCGATGAGACGACGGTCCCCAGAATGCGCGCGATGATCATGCTAGCCGCGGTTACCGATGGGAAGTGCGTCGTCGACGCTGCCGTGCGGACGCGGAATCACGTGAACGCTCACCAGTTCACCGACTCGACGAGCGGCTGCGGCCCCTGCGTCTGTCGCTGCCTTAACCGCGGCAACGTCTCCACGCACAATCGCTGTAACGAATCCGGCGCCGATTTTTTCGTAGCCAATCAAAGTGACGTTTGCGGCCTTCACCATTGCATCGGCCGCTTCAATCATCGCGACCAGACCTTTAGTTTCAACCATGCCGAGTGCTTCTTGCATTCAGTTGCTCCTTCAAGCTGTTGTTAGATCACAAAAACTTACTTTTTCAAGTTTAGTCCGCCGGGCTGCAGATCGCCGATTACGAACGTGTGTTTGCCTTTTTCCGCGATCTTCGAAATCACATCGAGCATTTGAAAGAACCTGATGTTGTCATCGTCTTTCATCAACTCGCTCGCGTTTTTCAAGGTGCGTGCGGTCGCCACCGCGGTGCGCGCATTGTCCAAATCTGCTTTGGCGCGAATCTTCGACTCCAGTTGGCGCGCAAACAGATCCTGTATCGTTTTCGGAAAAGAAACGTCGCGCAGCATCAGGCGCACAACTTCGAGTCCATATTCTTTCAACTCGCGTTGCAATGCTTCAGGCACAGTTGCCAGAAGTTCTTCACGCTTCTCGTTCACTTGTTCGCTGGGAATCCTGGCGATCAACTCGCGCAGGTAGACCTGAGTCAAACTATGTAACAACTGCTCCGCCTCCATCGTGAAGGAGAAAGCGTTGTGCAAATCAAAGTGATCGATGTATCTGTCGCTGTCGCTAATACGGTATTCGATTATGTAGGAAAAGCGCAATGCGACGGTGTCTTGCGTCAAAACTTCCTGATTCAGAACAGTCTGCAAGCGGTTGGTCGTAGGCAGGGAGACGACGCTGATCGCGTTCAACGGATCGAAGAACCGGTAGATGCCGGGTTCGAGCTTTGAGTTCAGCCGGTTCTTCCGATAGAGGTAGCCGACGTGATTCGGCGTGATCGAGACTTTGCGAATTAGTGTTGCCATGTTGTCTTAATACGCCTCCGAAAGAAGAGGACACCAGACCGCGAGGAAGATCAATTGAGCCGCGGCGCAAGCACCACGGCGGTATCCTTGATCTTGCAGATCGCAATCCAGTTTGCGCTCGAAGCGCAGCCCTCCTCTTTCTTCGGCCAGTTGAACCGATTATGAGTCGGTGGTGCTACCACAGCAAAGCGGGGAGTCGAACCCCGTGGGCTTGCCTTCCGCAATACCCTGCAACTTTCAGACAAGCCCGTTGTGTTACAGGTGGCGGTTATCGTCAGTACTAGTTTTCCAGGCGAGCTGCCTGGCTAAGCAGTTCAACTAATTCTTCACGGGTTAACGAGATTTTTCCCGAGCCATTTTCCGAGGACCTCTCGGTGTGCCGACTAGGCGCGGGCCGATCACCAGTTGGACACGTCATCTGCGTTTCGTGCAGATACCCGCAAGCCTGGCAACGAGCGCTCTCGCCAAGGTAGCCGGCAGCTTCGCGGACGTTGATTAACTTTTCAATCGCGTCTGCCGGCAGATTCTTTGAGCCGCCGAGGATGCGCGAGAGTATGGCGATGCGCGCCGTGTGTTCCAGCGTTTCCAACCTGTCAAACGCCTGCCATAAATCGGATCCGTAAGCGACCGCGCCGTGGTTCGCCATTAACAACGCGTTGTGATGTTTCACCAACGGCCGCATTGCTTCGGTTAGTTCATCGGTCGACGGAGTGCCGTAAGCGGCCAGCGGCACACAGCCAAGCGTCAGGATAACTTCCGAAAGGATTGGCTGATCGATCGCGAGCCCGGCGACGGCGAAAGCGGTGCCGTGTGGTGGATGCGCGTGACAAACTGCCATCACGTCCGGGCGTTCCTCATAAATCAGCAGGTGCATCGCCAACTCGCTTGACGGCCGGCGGTTTCCCAACGGCTTACCTTTCGCGTCGGTGACCGCGAGCGCGTCTTCCGTCATGCGACCTTTGCACATCATCGTCGGCGTGGCGACGATGCGGCCGTCGTCAAGGCGCACGCTGACGTTGCCATCAGATGAGACGACATAACTGCGCTCGTATAACAAGCGTCCGATGTTGACTATTTCGCGCCGTGCAGTCTGTTCGTCCATTGCGATTGCGGTCGATTCCTACAGTTCGCGTTCATTAAGTTCGCTCAACTCTTCCGGCTGCGACCGGCGTTTGAGTTTACTTGGTGATGATTCCTGCGGTCGCGCCAGGTAGTAAGAGAGCGACTCTAACGACGTGGTTAAGTCAACCGTCTTAACTTTAACATCCAGCCGCGCGCTCAGAGATGCTGGTGCAAAGTTCAACACCGCCTTGATTCCTGCTGACATGATCTGATTGAGCACCTTCTGTGCGACCCGCGCCGGCACCGCAATCACCATCACGTCAAGCGACTCATCGGCGACCAGACGCGGCATCTTCTTGACGTCGTGAATCAGGACTTTGTCTTCACCGACGCGTCGACCAATCTTCTTTTCGTCGTTATCAAACAACGCTACCACGCTGAAGTTTGATCTCGAGAAGCCTTTGTAATTCGCGAGCGCGGTACCCAGCCGGCCGGCGCCGACGATGCCGACGCGATGTGGCTTGTCGAGCCCCAGAATCCTGGTGATATGTTCGCGCAGGTCTTCGACGTGATATCCCAGGCCGCGCACGCCAAACTCGCCGAAGTAACCGAGGTCTTTCCTGATTTGCGCGGAGTTGAGATTAAACTGCTCGGCCAAAGCGCGCGAGGAAACGCTCTTGATCCCCGCTGCCGCCAGCGTGTTGAGACAGCGAAGATAAATGCTCAGACGGTTTGTAGTTAATTCGGAAATCTTCTCTGACTTCATTTTCGAGCGACCTGGGGCCAGTATAGACCCAACGCGGGGTGAATGGTAATAACGGGTGCGGGTGTCGGGTCTCAGGTATCGGGTGTCGGGTGTGGGGTTTCAGGTGTGGGGCTCCGAGTTTTTCGAGTTTCGCTTTTGGACTGCTTGTGAATGGGTCATGCACTGAAGACAACACTTGGTTTGAACCCGACACCCGGAACCGGAGACCTGAAACCCGGATTTTGCCGAACGCGTATCGATAAACTACAATCGCGCCGTTTCATCCAAACAGTCTTCCGAACCTTCGCCAATGATTGCACACTTGTCCGGCACGCTACTTTCCAAGGAACCCAATTTGGTGATTCTCGACGTCGGCGGTGTTGGCTATGAAGTTACGATTCCGATTTCGACTTTTCTCGATCTCGACGACGAAGGCTCGTTGATAAAACTCCGCATCTACACGCACGTGCGCGAAGATGCGCTGCAACTTTACGGCTTCAAAACGGCGCGCGAACGTGAACTCTTCATGCGCCTGATTTCGGTAAGTGGCATCGGGCCGAAACTGGGAATAACGCTCCTATCCGGAATGAGTGCCGACGAGATGATTGCCTCAATCCGAACCAACAATCTTGGGAGACTGACGTTAATTCCGGGAGTTGGTAGAAAAACGGCGGAGCGCCTGGTGATGGAGCTGCGTGATAAAGTCGCAACGCTTTCTTCGCCAGAGCTTGAGGAAGAGTTAGGCGCTAAAACTGAAGCGGGCGCGGCGATTCCGACCGAGGATTCCATGCGTTCAGACGTGCTTTCGGCGCTCTTGAATCTTGGTTATCAAAGGAGCTCGGCGGAGAAAGCCGTCACCGCGGCGATGGACGAAGGCGGCGATGTATCGGTCGAGTCGATCCTGCGAAGCAGCCTGCGCAAACTGGCAAAGGTGTAAAGCAAACTGTTAGTTTGCTTCCTCTCAGCAGGTAGAATTTGTAAACCCGAAGAACGAAGCAAACTACAGTTTGCTTTACAGAAATCATGTCAACTGAAGGCCCAGCGCGCGACACAAACATAAACGCCGACGATCAGCAGTTTGAATTGTCTGTTCGCCCGACGCGGCTGGCAGAATACATCGGCCAACGCGGGGTGAAGGAGAACCTGCGCGTTTACATGAAGGCCGCCCTAAACCGGAAAGAAGCGCTCGATCACGTTCTCCTAACCGGCCCACCCGGACTTGGCAAGACGACTCTAGCCAACATCATCGCGCAGGAGATGGGAGCGATGCTGCATTCCACCGCCGGTCCGTCGATCGAAATTCCCGGCGACTTGGTGGGTCAGCTCACCAACCTCCAAAAGGGCGACGTCCTCTTCATCGACGAGATCCATCGTCTCAACCCGGCAATCGAAGAGAAGCTTTACCCGGCGATGGAGGACTACGAGTTCGATCTGATGATCGGACAAGGCGTGGTCGCGCGCACGCAAAAAATCAGACTGGAGAAGTTCACCCTCATCGGCGCCACCACCCGACCGGGTCTGCTAACCGCTCCGCTGCGCGATCGTTTTGGCATCGCGTTTCATCTGGACTTTTATCCGCACGAGGATCTGGAAATCATCTGCAAGCGCTCAGCTCAAATCCTTGAGGTTGAAATCGACGAAGAAGGCGCGCGTGAAATCGCCAAACGCTCGCGCGGCACACCGCGCATCGTTAATCGGCTGCTGCGCCGCGTTCGCGACTATGCGCAGGTCGACTACGACGGCCGCATTACGCAGGCAGTGGCGCAGGACGCGCTGAATCGCATGGAAGTCGATAAGTTTGGACTTGACGAAAGAGACCGAAAGTTCATGCTAACGATTATTGAGAAGTTTGACGGCGGCCCCGTCGGCATCGGCACGATTTCGGCGTCAATCCACGAAGAAAAGGACTCTATCGAGGAAATTATCGAGCCTTATCTGATTCAAATCGGATTTCTCGATCGCACTCGCCGCGGGCGCATGGCCACTCGCCTTGCCTACGAACACTACGGACTCTCCCCTGCCAACCAGCTCAAGCCGGGCCTGTTCGATTCTCAGTGAAGAATTTGTTACGGTGTTTGTAGGACAGACATTCCTGTCTGTCCTGTTGTCATTTCGTAACCGGGCGAAAAAAAGAAAGATTTTCCATTTGTCATTTCTCATCTGTCATTTTTCATTGAGACAAAGGGCGACCAGCTAAGCGTCCGGTTAGATGACCAATGAGAATTTGAAATGAGAAATGGAAAGTCTTTAGCTTTGACACGTTGTGCCAAGTAACTGAAGGACAGGCAGGAATGCCTGTCCTACTTGGTTGTATTGCCAATGAGACGACTCTCATCATTCTCGCGTCAAACTTTCGGCGTCCGCAACGCCGGACCCTGGCGATCGATCATCAGCCACTCGCTGCATCAGTTTCACGAGAATGATCTGTTTACTTCGTCGGCGGCGATGAGTTACTTCGGGCTGATGGCGCTTTTTCCGGCGCTCCTATTGATGTTGGCAATGAGTAATCGGATCGATGCGGCCCAGGAACTGCTGAGCCGTGCGGTCGAAGTTTATCCGGGCTCGGGCAAGTTCCTGCGCGAAACAATCAGCTCCATGTCTGCGGTCAGTACCGGAGCTATCGTTACCTGCGCCATCGTCACGATTTGGGCAGGCTCGTGGGTTTTCGCGGTGATCGAGCGTGCGCTGAACCGAATTTGGGAAACAACCTCGCGGACGTTCTGGCACGGGCGCGCGCTAACCATCGGCATGATCGGCATCGTCGGCATGCTCCTCGCTTTCTCCGTGTTCGTCACTTCACTCGTTGTCGGTCTCCGAGATATGGCAGGCAGACTATCGCCGCGCCAAGTCGCTCACTACCCGTTGCTTCTTTCAGCCGGCAGTCTCTTCTGGCAAGGCATTTTCGCGATCGCCAGTTTCCTGATCACCGTCATGCTGTTTGTCGTCGTCTATCGCTTCATGCCCAAGGCCGAAGTCAGGCTGCGCGACACCTTGCCGGGCGCGATCATCGGCGGCCTGCTGTGGGAAGCTGCCAAATATATTTTCGCCTGGACGCTGAACTACTTTCACTACGATCAGATTTACGGATCGGTGGGCGCCGTGGTGGCGGTTTTAACCTGGAGTTATGTTTCGAGCTTGATTCTGTTGTTTGGCGCGCAGCTCACCGCAGTGTTTCACCGTGAGCATCCACACTATCCTTCTCCGAAAGACTTGCCCTTCCCTATCTGATGCATCTCTCGGACTTTGACTACGAACTCCCCGAAGAACTGATCGCGCAACAGCCACTCGAACAGCGCGACAGTTCCCGCATGCTGGTTCTGAACCGCGCTTCGCAGACCCGCGAAGATTCCAGATTTGAACTTCTGCCTGACTACGTCCGCGCCGGCGATGTCCTGGTCGTCAACAACACGCGCGTGTTTCCGGCGCGATTGATTGGTCAACGCGATCCGTCCGGCGGACGTGTTGAAGTGTTACTGGTCCGTGAGATTGAACCGGCGACCTGGGAAGCTCTGGTTCGTCCGGCGCATCGGCTGAGGCCCGGCGCGATGATCCGCTTTGGCGATTCGAGCCTGCGCGCTGAGGTTCTGCAAGACTCGGCGAGAGGCTTTCGGATCCTCAAATTTGAAGGGGCAGCTCCAATTGATACCTTGCTTAACGAGCACGGACAAACGCCGTTGCCGCCTTACATTCACCGCTCGGAAGGAACCTCCAACAACGACCGCGAACGTTACCAAACCGTCTTTGCGCATGAACGCGGTGCCATCGCGGCCCCAACCGCCGGCCTTCACTTCACTCCGGAAGTCATCGCTGCCCTGAACTCACGCCAAGCGAGCGTAGTTGAAGTCACCTTGCACATCGGCTACGGAACTTTTGAGCCGGTGCGAGTTGACCAAATTGAAGAACACCACGTCGCTGCTGAGTCGTTCTCGATTACCGACGAAGCTGCGGCGGCGATTAATGAACGACGTTCCCGCGGTGGCCGCGTCATCGCAGTCGGCACAACTACGACTCGCGCGCTGGAGTCTGCAGTAAACGCCGAAGGCAAGATTGAGGCGATGACCGGTGAAACTGAACTGACGATTACGCCAGGTTTCAAGTTCCGGGCAACGGATGCGCTGCTGACAAACTTTCATTTGCCACGTTCGTCTTTGCTCCTGCTGGTCTCCGCCTTCGCCGGCAAGGATTTCACCCTGGCCGCCTATCGTCACGCCGTGGAGGCGCGGTTCAGGTTTTATAGTTATGGCGATTGCATGCTTATGATCTAGTGCTCATCAAAACGATGATGGTAAACTGTCAGCTACTCGACTGTGAGAACTGAGTCCAATCTTCAATGGCCGTACTAAAGAAAATTCGCTCCCGCTGGTGGTCACCTCCAACCGAGGACTATCCACTCGAACCGGAGCAGATGGTGCCGGCAACGCTCGGCCAGCGTTACGACATTCGGCCGCTTACGGTTTCTCACCTGGAAGAATGTTGGCGACTGGATCAGCGATGCTTCGTAGACGGTGAAGCGTACAGTCGGGAGACCTTTGAATACCTGTTGACGGCGACCGAGGCCGTTTCATATCGCGCCACTACCTCTGCGGGTTCTATGGTTGGTTTCGTTATTGGTCTGATTGAGCCGGATCACACCGGACACATCACGACCGTAGGCGTCTCGCCCGATCATCGCCGGCGGCGCCTGGCAAAGCGTCTGATGGCAGAAGTTGAAAAAGGCTTTAGGCACCGGAGCGTGCGAATTGTGCGGCTGGAAGTGAGATCACTCAACGTTGCCGCCCAAAAGCTTTACGAAAGCCTGGGATACACGGTCACGCAACGATTGCCGAAGTATTATTCAAATGGCGGGGATGGTTTGTTAATGCTGAAGTCGCTTGAGTAGCTTTGAATCTGAGATTTGAGGTCTGCTTTAGCCTTTGCGCAATTCCGTCAAAACCTGCTTGGCCACGGCTTTCAAGGTATCGAAAACGCCCGCTCCGCTGGAAGCAACAGCCTCAACAACGGGTTCCTCTTTACGCCGCAACTCCGCGGAAAGCTCATCAACTGGAATAACGTTAGGAAGGTCGCGCTTGTTTAGCTGCAGGACGTACGGCAGCTTCATGAGGTCGTAACCCTGCGTCTGTAGATTTTCCTCGAGATTGTAGAGCGACTCAACATTCGCGTCCATGCGCTCTTCCTGCGAGTCGGCAACGAAAACGACTCCGTCCACACCCTTCAGAATCAGTTTGCGCGAAGCATCATAAAAAACCTGGCCGGGAACAGTGTAAAGATGGAATCTGGTTTTGAAGCCGCGAACTGTTCCCAATTCGAGCGGCATGAAGTCGAAAAAGAGTGTGCGGTCGGTCTCGGTGGCGAGGCTGATCAATTTTCCGCGAGACTGAGGTGCGGTTGACTCGAAGATATGCTGCAGGTTCGTCGTCTTTCCGCACAGGCCAGGCCCGTAGTAGACAATCTTGCAGTTGATTTCTCTGGAAGCGTAATTGATGAAGGTCATATGGCACTTACTCTGCTGTCATTGGAAGAGACTGTCGATGTCTTCATCCGTAATTTCCCCGAAAGGCGAATCTTCATCCGTGAAGTCGGCTTTGCTGATCTCGTCAACCATCGCCAGCAGCTGGTGAGCAACCTGCTTGCTTCTCAGCTTTACCAAACCGAGACTCGACCGTTCGTCGAAAACGACGATCAGCAGCAGCCGCCCAATAACCGAAATGTGTATGCTTTCGTGCTCGCCTTCATGAGAGAGCGTCGGAAACTCCTTTTCGCCTATTAACTGCGCCATGCCGCCAGTCGCGGCTACGTTGCCGGCGGCGAGCGAGGCGAGACTGGTGGTGTCAAGGGTGCCAATTTCACCTTGCGCGGCTACCTCCTGGCCATCTTTATCCACCAGGAAGACAACTTTCGCGGCCGAGTCCATCCGAAGCCGGGCCAGGACCGCTTTAATCTGGTGATACTGCTGCTCACGGAGCAGAAGAGGCGTGTCTGCCATTGGTACAGCTTTCTTTTGAAGATAAACGAGGTAAGGACAATTGGCGGGCGGTTAATTTGAGAAACCGGAACTCCCTTGGGTCAAGCCACTGAACACAAAGCGGTTTTGGTTATTTCGATCTCTCGGTGCGGCCGGGTTCGAGCCCCTCTCAAGCCGCAACGCACTTTAGCACAGCCAACAATGTGCATCAAGTGTTTTCCTTTGTTGACGATCAATGCTGGGTGATTGTGTCCTGAACGCTGTTTTCTACTCGCAATTTGCTGTTTTCGTTGATTTAGCAGGGGTGGCTATGTTACTCTGCCACCGCAACTTGCGGCGCGCTTGGGCCGCATAACTCCTTGAACCTTAAGCCCATGAGTGCAGTCACCAAAAGTTTGAGACGCTCCTCCTCACGTGCTGACGCTCGGCGTTCAGCGTCGAAGGCTGTGACCAAGAAGCGAACCGCGGCTGCTAAACCAAGTCGGCCAAAAGCAAAAAGAGCGGTCGCGCAAAAAGCTGCGGCACGCAAAAGCACGAAGTCGAAGGTCTCGATAAAAGCGAAAGCGATCAAGAAGACTGCAGTCAAAAAGAAAGTAGTGGCAAAAGCTCGTGTACTGAAGAAGGCTACGCCGAAGAAGACCGCACCAAAGAAAGTCTCAGTAGCCAAGCATAAAAAGTCTGTTGCTCCAAGCGTCAAAAAGACTCAGAAGCAAGCGGCCGTTCGCGCACTGCGACCGCCAACCATCGTTCAACCACCGCCTCGCCAACCTACGGTAGATGAAGCGGCGGCTCTGAAGGCGTTCGAGCGAGCGCACAAAGAATTTACTCGCGGACGTTTTGGTGAAGCGCGCAATCAGTTTCGCGCTTTGTTGGATAAGTACTTCCAAGTCTCCGAAGTTGCCGCACGCGCGCGCACGTACCTCGCGGTTGCTGATGCACGTCTACGTACCGAAAGCATTCTTCCGCGCGACGCTGACTCTCTTTACGACCGGGGTGTAATCGAACTAAACCGCGGCGAATATGTTGCCGCGCAGGAAATGTTTGAACGCGCCCTGAAGCGTGAGCCGGAAGCGGCGCATATCCACTATGGACTTGCGGCAACCCGCGCGCGTTTAGGTTCACTCGACTTAGCACTGCAGTCGCTTGAGCGAGCCTTAGATCTGCAACCGACACTCCGTGTGCGTGCCCAGCACGATCACGATCTAACCTCTCTTCGCAACGATCCAGATTTCGACCGGCTGGTTTTTCAGCACCACGTCTAAACCCATCGCCAGAAGTTCCGGCTGCTTCCGTTCACCTCGTTCATTTGCCAGTTTCAAAGCCTTCACCTTTTAGGTATGATTCTGCGAGCGCTCCGGTAGCGCCGTTAGAGTGGAGTTCAAGTTTGCATTTTTTAACTCAAGAAAATCGCGGTCTCAACCTGGTCGCACTCGGCGGTGGCACTGGCCTTTCAACCTTGCTGGCGGGTCTCAAGTGTCTGGTGGGTGACCAACTGTCGCTCGCAAACCTGTCGGCCATCGTCACGGTATCAGACGACGGCGGCAGCTCCGGCCGCTTGAGAGATGAGTTGCAAATGCTTCCCCCGGGTGACATTCGCAACTGCATGATCGCCCTTTCCGAAGACTCAAACTTACTCTCAAGACTTTTTCGCCATCGGTTCCGCGGCAAGGGTGAACTCGGCGGACACAGTTTTGGCAATCTGTTCCTCGCAGCACTTACGGAAGTCACCGGCGACTTCACCGAAGCCGTGCGTTTGTCGTCGGAGGTATTGACCAGCAAAGGTCATATTTATCCGGCGACGATCAGCGACGTTCGCTTGGCGGCTGAACTCGAAGACGGAACTGTCGTATGTGGCGAAACACAGATTTCGGCATCTCGCGTTCCGATTCGTCGCCTTCGCCTGGAGCCGGAGCAGTGTTTACCGTTGCCCGAGGCTTTGAAAGCGATCCGCGCCGCCGATGTCATAACAGTCGGACCGGGTTCCCTGTACACAAGTATTCTTCCCAACCTGCTGGTGGCGCGAGTTGCCAGCGCCATTGGCGAAAGCGCAGCCACCAGAATTTTCATCTGCAACTTGATGACGCAACCCGGCGAGACCGACAACTACACCGCACGCCAACACCTTGAGACAATCAAGAGCTACGCGCCCGAAATTCATTTTGATTTTGTAATTGTGAACGACCGCCGAATTACTCCGGAACAGGCGCAGCGTTACGCGCTGGAGGGCGCACACCAAATTGGAATTGATGACGACGCAATCGATGCTGTGCTTGATCAATCGACCGTGGTAATTCGCACGAATCTTCTTGAAGACGGCGAAAAGGTGCGACACGATTCGGCCCAACTGGCGCGCGTCGTACTCGCGTGCAAGCAACAGGCTTTAGCTCAACATCCCGTCCCCGCTTAACTCATGGAGCCCAGAGCCAGCGAGAAAGGCCCGCATTTGCAGCCTCCCCAGGACAATCAGCCGCTTAACATACTTATTCTCGCCGCCGGATTAGGAACCAGAATGAAATCCGGGCGCGCGAAAGTGCTGCACGAACTCGGCGGCCTGCCGTTGATTGCTTACGTTTGCCGCACAGCTCAGGCGCTCGAGCCGGCAAAAATTTGCGTAGTGGTTGGACACCAGGCGGAAGAAGTCGAACGGGCAGTGCAAGCTGAAGTAGGCGACGCCGCGGAGTTTGCTTTGCAAACTGAGCAACGCGGAACCGGCGACGCGGTGATGGCGGCGCGAGCCGAGCTCGAAGACTCCGACTCACTAGTGCTCATTCTTTCAGGGGATGTCCCGCTGATTCGCGCTTCCACTCTCTCAGCTCTTACTGATCAGCATCGAGCCAGTGAAGCAGCCTGTTCGATTCTCAGCGTGCGACTCGAGAATCCCACCGGGTACGGGCGGACCGTCCGTGGCGAAGGTGATGCATTTCTCAAAATCGTCGAGCAGAAAGACGCCACACCCGAGGAGCTGAAGGTGAAGGAGATCAACTCCGGCATCTACTGTTTCGACGCCCGTAAACTGTTCGCAGCGCTGAAACGCGTCAAGCCCACAAACAAGCAAGGCGAGTACTACCTAACCGACGCACCGGAACTTCTTCTGGCGGACGGCGAACAGGTAAACGTCTTCGTTCACGGCGACGCACGCGAAGTCTCCGGCATCAACACCAGAGCGGAGTTAGCTGAGTTTGAGAATCTGATGCGCCGAAACACGATACGCAAGCTGATGATCGAATCCGGCGTGACTTTTCTGGATCCGTCGCATGCGTACATCAGCGCGGATGCCCAGCTCGGTCGCGACTGCGTCATCTATCCTGATGTGGCCATTGAAGGAAAAACTACGATTGGCGAAAACTGCGTGATTCGCTCCGGCAGCCGGATAACGAATTCTCGTTTGGGCGACAGTGTCGTCGTCAAAGATCACTGTGTGATAATCGATTCCGAGATTGAGTCAAACTGCGCAGTGGGTCCCTTTGCACATCTGCGCATGAACACGCTGCTCGAAGAGAGTTCGGTGGTTGGCAACTTCGTCGAAGTAAAGAAGTCGAAACTCGGCCGTCGTTCAAAGGCGATGCATCTGACGTATCTGGGCGACGCGACCATCGGGCAGAGTACGAACATCGGCGCCGGCACCGTGACTTGTAACTACGACGGCAAAGACAAGCACCCGACGACCATCGAAGACAATGTGCGGATCGGTTCAGACACGATGCTGGTGGCGCCGGTCACGGTTGGGCGAGGCTCAGTCACGGCGGCCGGGTCGGTGGTGACCGAAGACGTGCCGCCGGACACACTCGTTGCCGGCGTGCCGGCCGTTATCAAAAAGAAACTGAAGGAAAGTGACGAGTGATGATTGATGGGCGTCAAGAAGTTCGGAGTTCAACCTTCAGGTTGTCGCTGCATGGTTGGATGCCAAGCTAAAGCTTGAACTCCGAACTTCTTGACGCTCATGACTCATGACTCATCACTTTTTGGGGAGAACATATGTGCGGAATCGTCGGCTACGTCGGAAACAAGCAGGTTGTGCCGTTAATCATTGACGGCTTGCGCAAGCTCGAGTATCGCGGCTATGACTCGGCGGGCATCGCCGTGGTCAACGAAGGCCATGATTTGGAAATCCGGCGCGCAGAAGGAAAACTCCGCAACCTCGAAGAAGTGATTCGCCTCAGTCCGCTCGACGGAACCTACGGCATAGGGCACACGCGTTGGGCCACTCACGGCCGGCCGACCGAAGAAAACGCGCATCCGCACCGAGACTGCACTGGTCGCATCGTCGTCGTTCACAACGGCATCATCGAAAACTACCTGCAACTCAAAGAACAACTGCGCCAGGCCGACCACCAGTTTGTTACTGAAACCGACACCGAGATCATCGCCCACCTAATCGAAGAGTATCTGAAGCAGGACAACAATTTCGAGACTGCCGTCCGCCGCGCGATGCTTGATCTAAAAGGCATCTTCGCGCTCTCGATCATCAACGCGGACGAGCCGGACATGATTATCGCCGTCAGGCAGGGACCGCCGGTGGTGATTGGTTTGGGCGATGGTGAGTTTTTTGTGGCCTCGGATATTCCGCCGATCCTGCAGCACACGCGCGATGTCTTCTTTCTCGGCGACGGCGAGATGGCCATCATCAACAAAGACGCGGTGCGCGTAACCGACTTCGAGGCAAACTCAGTCCAGCCTTCCATCCAGCGCATCACCTGGGATCCGATCATGGCGGAAAAGGGCGGCTTCAAGCATTTCATGCTCAAGGAAATTTACGAGCAGCCGCGTAGCGTGCGCGACACCATGCAGGGCCGCATCTCGCTCGACACCGGCCGCGTCTTTCTCGACGAGATGAAGAACATCACCGAGGCTGACTTCAAACGATTTACCTCGATCAAGATCGCCGCCTGTGGTACTTCGTGGCACGCCGGGCTCGCCGGCAAGTACATGATCGAACAACTGGCTCGCGTTCAGGTCGACGTCGACTACGCCTCCGAGTTTCGGTATCGCGATCCAGTGATGGATGAGAACACGCTGCTTTTGGTTATCACGCAGTCGGGCGAAACGGCGGACACGATCGCGGCACTCAGGGAAGCGCGCGAACTTGGCTCGAAGGTTTTGGCGATCTGCAACGTTTACGGCTCGATGATTACGCGCGAAGCGGACGGCACAATTCTCACCCACGCCGGACCGGAGATTGGCGTGGCTTCTACCAAGGCTTTTACCTCGCAGATGGTTGCGCTGTATCTGCTCGGGTTGTATTTGGGAAACCTGCGCGGGACATTGAGTCCGGAGGAAGCCAAACATCACGCGCAGCAACTCGCCGAGTTACCAGTTAAACTCGAACATCTGCTGAGCGACTCTGACGACATCGAAGACCTTTCGAAGGAATTCTTTCGTGCGACCGACTTCCTCTACCTTGGCCGCGGCATCAATTTTCCGGTAGCGCTGGAAGGCGCGTTGAAGCTAAAAGAGATTTCCTACATTCACGCTGAAGGCTATCCGGCAGGCGAAATGAAACACGGGCCCAACGCGCTGATTGATGAACGACTGCCCGTGATGTTTATCAACACACGTGAAGAAGGCAACCGCTCGTCTGAACTTCGCTACGAAAAGACGCATTCAAATATTGTTGAAGTCAAAGCTCGTGAAGGTATTGTGATTTCGGTTCTGACTGAAGGCGACACCATGTCTGCCACGATGTCTGATCACGTGATCCACATTCCGCCTTCGAGCGATCTGCTGTCACCCATCCTCTCGATAATTCCGCTTCAACTGCTGGCCTATCACATCGCCGTCCGCCGCGGCTGCGACGTCGATCAACCACGCAACCTAGCGAAGTCAGTGACCGTGGAGTAGACCTTCTGGTTTACGAGGAAGGCTAAATGAATAGGGAGAAACTACTCCGGCGAGCGTTGACAGCGCCGAAGAACCTGCGGTTCAGTGAGATGGTGAGTCTTGCTGAGGCTTTCGGATTTCGACTAAGCAGAACTAGCGGGAGCCACCACATATTCGCTCATCCCGCTGTTAGGGAGTTGATCAACCTCCAAGCGGTCAAGGGAAAAGCAAAACCGTATCAGGTTGCCCAGTTTCTTCACCTTGTGGAAAAATACGACTTGAAGCTAGAGGACGACCAATGAAGGACTATCACATCAACATTTTTTTTAGCGAAGAGGACGAAGGATACATTGCGGACATTCCAGATCTAAGCATGTGCTCGGCATTCGGGAAAACACCAGCGAAGGCTTTGTCAGAAGTTGAAATCGCCAAGAAACTCTGGCTTACGACCGCCCGGGCCGAAGGTAAGCCAGTCCCCAAACCTCGCTATCGCCCAGCAATATATAAGCTTGCCTCATAGGAACATTCCTCAGGAGAAAGCAGCCTTCGATCGGGCCGCCAGGTTCGCTAAGAAACTCCGATTGCAGGATCTTCCTCTGCCTTCACTCACACCGATCACCTGTTCCGCGATCCCTGGATTACCAGTCACTCTAACTTCCGATCGCCCTGGCCATTCAGTTCCGGCTTTCAAACGATCAATATTCGCGACAGCCAAAGCGCCGAATGTGTGGATCAGCAAGTTGCCGAAGTTAGCCAGCCTGTTGCTGTTCTGCATTGCTTGTTCGCTCCTCCTCGGCATGTGCTGGGTAACCGCTACTGCTGGTCCGCGGACCGCAGCGCCATTGAAGTTTGAGATTAAGGTCGTCGACTCTGCCACCGGTAAGCCTAAATTAAAATACTTTCTTGGCGAGACTATTTCAGTCGTATTCACTCTGACCAACAAAGGCCGCCGCGCCCTGACCATTCCGGTACTGCTGGACACAACGATTCCTTATGAACTCGTCTCGATATCTGAGAACGAGGATCCCGAAATGTTTACAGGCTACCGTGGTGGCACCGGTGGCGCGTATTCGACTCCCGACGGAACCACTTACTGGACAGATCGTGAGCCTGACAAGATGAAGCTCGCGCCGGGACAGAGTGTTTCCGTCAGGATTGACGACCTGCGTTCTAAGTACCAAAACAGGCTTCCGGACGGAAAACACAGGCTGAGCGCGACGTACGGCAAGCTGAAGGCGACGGTCTCATTTCAGGTTGTAGTTGATCAAGTGAAGAGCATTCCGTTGCTGGAAAAGATGGCCGCGGCGCCGGCGACCAACGGCGATAACGGCGACAAGGCAGGGGCAAGCCTCTACCTGAAATGGATACTCCAGCCCTCCCTTGGTGGGTTGGTGACCGACAATGCTGGCAAGCCGCTGAAGGATGTTCGCATTTCCGTTACCGGTCCAGAGTTTCCCGGGGGCAACACTTATGAGACGCGATCGAATGGCCATTACGTCCTGCGTCAACTGACCAAAGGAGCAACTTATACTCTCACCCCTTCGCTGACCTGGGACGGCAGCTTCGACGTAAATTACACCTTTGACCCTCCGAGCCGGACTGTAACCAACCTGAATTCAAAGCTGACGGGTTTGGACTTCAAGGCGACGAAAGTCAGGCCAGGCACTAACGTTGCCGAGGATCGTGAAGGCGCGACGGCAAGAGCTTCGTCCATGCGCAGCGATCCGGCGGAGACCTTTGAAGCTGGTAACGTTATCGACGGTGTTAACTACGGACTTTGGGACCATTGCTGCAATGCCGCCTGGACTGACGCCACTCCGAACGTCTATCCGGATTGGGTTGAGATTAACTTCGGCGGTCCGAGGGCGATCGACTGGATTAATGTGTTCACACCTCAGGAGCACCCCGAGCCTGCGCACGACCCAACCCCAAGCGAGACTTTCACCAAGGACGGCATCACGGATTTCGACGTGCAGTATTGGACCGGACGGGTTTGGAAGAACGTGCCTGGCGGCGCCATCAGAGGTAATAGAAACGTTTGGCGCAAGATTGCATTTCAAACTATCACCACGAACAAGATACGAGTCGTCGTCAGAAAGGCGTTAGCCGGTTACAGCAAGATCATGGAAATCGAGGCTTTCCATATCAACGAATTACCAGAGGTGAAGCTTACGGGTAGCTCGAAAGGCAGAATCGGAACCAGCTTTGAGTTTCACACCAACGCCTCAGACAGAGATCGGGGAATTCACGAGTACACTTTCGACTTCGGCGACGGCACTCGAAACTATAAATTGGAGTATGGCTACAACCCGGCAGTGAAGGAACTCAACCTCACGCATAGTCACACCTATGCCAAAGCTGGAACCTATACCGTCAAGGTCAGAGTGAAGGATCACGACGACGAGGGAAGCGAGACGTCCATGACGGTCACTGTCACCGACCGTCCCAAGCCTCCTTTTCCTCCCATCGGGCAGGTGTACCACGGAGTCGCCGGTAAGGAAGTTCAACTTGGAGAACGCGCATCGTCTGAGTCTGACGAAAAGGGTGTCAGCTATCGTTGGTATTTTGATGACGACCAGACGGGCACCGGCCGAACCACATCGCATGTCTACGCGAAGCCGGGAAACTATACGGTGATTCTGGCAATTGTAGATGCCGACGGCACCACGACAACTTACGCCGCGCTCGTGGTAATCGCTCCTGCGCCAATAACCACTCCGCGTTAGTCCCTGATCGTTCCTCTTCCGCTCCGCCTCCTGCCTTCGTCCAGACCGATCGCTTGTTGCGCGATTGCCAGTTTCGCGATCAGTCTAATTTCCGGTCGCTCCAGCCGTTCAGCTCCCGCCTTCGCGCGATCAAAATTCGCCGTGGCTAAAATACCCAACGTTTGAATTAACTGGTTGCCGAAGTTAGCAATGCTGCTGCCGTTCTGCATTGCCAGTTCGCCTTCCTCGTAGAAGTCTTGTCCAAAACCATTCAAGACCTGGGCAGCCACCGCCATCTCGTTGAACTGATCGAGCAGTGGTTCGACTACTTCGAAGGCGCGCTTGGGATCATACCGCGCAAACCCGCGTGCGACTTCCAGTAGCGCCATCATCTGCTCCTGACTCTCGGCGCGCGCTGAAGGCCCGACGAGATTGCGCGCCTGCTCCAACAAAGAAAGCGCGACCGTGCGTTTTTGACCGGGTCCAATTTGACCGACGATCTGGCTGAGCATCATCGCTCGCTCTCTCGGCGTGCGCAGATTGCTGATGCCACGCAAGGCTTCCTCGATCTTGCCGTTCGAAGCTGCCACGCGAATCGCCTGCTGATCGATATTTGCCAACACCTGTTGTCGCTGATTCGGAGAAACGTGCTCCGTTACTATTTGTCGGGCACGTGCAGTGTCGCCGGCCGCCAACGCCTTATGCGCCACCTGCTGATAGAGGTTGTCTCTCATTTCTTTCGGCGCTCGTCCTGCTTCTTCCAGACTCTCATCCAGCGACAGCGCGTTGATCTTCTCCTGATACTTTTGCCAGCGAGCGCTTTCCGGATTGGGAAACACCTGGAGCTCAGCCAACATCTTTTCGGCAGCCGCTACACTCGCCGGCGAATACCCCGGTTGTTCCGCAGCCATTGGCTTCAGCGCCGTTAGAATGTTCTGCGCCGAGTTCCTTTCTGGCGAATAGGAGCTGGTGGCTGCGTCTTTGTAGGCAAGGGCCTCGTTCAGTGTCTTGTCAAATAGATCTTTGTATTCCTGGTCGGATAGAAGTGGCACGTCGGCCTTCGACGGCGGACGAGGATTTTGCGAAGACTGGATGCGGAAGGAAGATTTGACCAAGCGCAGTAAGCCGACAGACAGGTTGGCAGCTTCCTGGTTCTTTAGTAACTTCTCGCTCTGCAGTTTTGCGGCAATCTGCTTGGCGAGTTGCGACGCCAGTTCCGGTTCAGAGGCGCGCAACCTGGCGACGATTTCGATCAGCATCGCCGAATATCCGCGTTTGAGAGTTTCTTCTGCAATCTGTGCGGCCCGTTTTGGATCCTTGGCGGCGATCTGGTTTGCGAGTGCGGCCTCGAGCGCGAGTTCGCGATCCCAGCTTTGGCTGACTTCGGGGTTGGTGAGCGTGCGGGTGCTGCGAAGAAAGCTGAGCGCGGTTTCCGGATCGTTGGGCCCAAGAGCCTGAACTACTTCCTGGCGCAGCTGCATCGTAATTTCATACCTTTGGTAATAGTCCTGTTCGGTTGAGTCAACACCGGCCAAATATTCCCTGACTCCTTCAATCGCGTCGCCGCCAAGTTTGGCTGCAAGTTTCTCGTTCATCGGCCAAAGCAACTGGGCCGCAAGCAATTGCGCACGCACTCGCGTTTGCGGCAGGCGTATCTGCGAGAAGCTCTCCGCCAGCTCGGCGAGCAAGGCCAGCCCCCTGGCTTTCAGAATTTCCTGATTTTTCCCGGCCTGTAACTCTTGTTCGGTGGCGCGGCGAAGTTCGACGATCTTTATCTCGTAACGGCCGATCGGAACATTTTCAAACTGGCCGAGTGGCGCGACTTCAATGCGGTAGACACCGGCGGTCGTCGAAGTCAGTGAGACATTTTCGGGACCTTCAGTTCCGTTGGGGCTATCAAACTCTCCGAGACTTTTGCCTTCCGGAGAAGACACGCGAACGATCACGTCGATGCCGTGCTGTTCGACCACGAATTCCAAAAACTGATCCTGCTCAAGGTTGATCGTGAAGGTGTGCCGCTGACCGCTCGCCAGCGTACGCTCGACGGCGCTGCCCGGCTGGAGCGTATCGCTCTGCGCGTTTGCCGAGTGAGCGACGGCGAAACAGATCAGGATTGAGAGAAGCACGTTGGTTGACCGGCGCATCTGAAGACCTCCTGCGTTTGTTCAAGAACGTCGTCGACCGGGTGGCCTTGCGACGACGTGTCCGGGACCGAATTCCTGAGAACAGGGCGATGGAGTTGTATCTTAGCCGTGACGATGCCGTGTGAACGAGGACTTGGTCGAATTCCCAAGCTTTAGGAGAGGAATGTGCGGTGAAGGTTGCCCCACGCGGCAAGATTGTAGGGCCGTCCCTCCGTGGGCGCCCCGGATAGCAAACAAACGAGCGGGGCGCCCACGGAGGGACGCCCCTACAAAATTACGACGCGCGTCTGGCGATACCAACCATCACCAGCAAAGCCACAATTGCCAGCAAGCCGGTCAACATCAAGAGCCGCCACCCAGGGCCGACATTTTGAGAGGCAAGCATTTGCTCAAACGCCGGCTCCGTTAGCGCGCTTTGCTGGTACGCCTGCGACTCCGCCGTGCGAATGACCGCCTCCAAACGCTCCTTGCTGCGGGCGAGAATTCGCAGTTGACTCTGCACGCCGTCTCGCTCAATTTCCAGTTGGCGGCGACGGTATTCGCGCAGCTCTTCAGGTCGTGTCGAACCAACGCCTGCCAGGGCCCGCTCGATGTTTTCCGGTTTCACGGCTTCGTCCAGTTCTTTCGACCTGGCTTCGAGATCCGCCTGTTTCGACTCAACCTCGAGCAACCGCAAACGAAGCGTCTCCAGGCTCTGGGCTGCATCGGCGTCATCGGCTGAATCCTGAGCGGCAACCGTCGCCGGAAGAGACGCGAGTAAAGCTACAAACAAGATCAGACTTTTTGCAAACTTCATTTTCCTGGTCAGCGCCTTCTGCGCTGCCTCACTGACTCCTGTAGAGATCGGGCTACAGGTTCCCGTTTCGTAAGCTGGGTGTGCGGTGCTGATTATACTCTCCGGGCCACCTCAGCAACAGTTTTTCCCGGGTCAATCCGTAACCGATTAACGATCGGCAGCGGCCGACTGTTCCGCGCGCGATTCAGTTTGCGAGTGCACCAGCCGGCCATTCTCAAACTCAACGATTAACACCTGACCTTCGCCGCGTTGGAATTCGTAAGTGGCGATGATGACGCCCTTCTCGCTTCGTTCGGAAATCGACTGGGGCTGGCCCAGCAACCGTACCACCTCAGCCGGTTTTAGACCTTCCTTGAGATAAGTCGTTCGCGGGCCAACTCGAACAACGCCGGGCTTGAAATCGTCAGCCGGATAGCTAAAGGACGTAGTCGGGACAAAATGCACTTCTGCTGCGGGAAGCTTTTCGACGCGCAGACTCACGCTCTTGCTTTCGACGTACTGGTTCCGATCCGACCTGGCCGACCTATCCTGAGCCGAAACGCTTACCACCGCGCACATGATGACGATCGCTAAACCGATTAACTTACGCATAAACCTCACTCTTGCCTTTCAAACTGCCGGAACGTCAACTGAGACCCGCCGTCTGAGGCTTGCGCCTCGCTTCCCCCGTGTTCGTTTTGGTCTCCACTTAATAACGCGCAGTTCACCGACGAAAAGGGCCATTACGGGAATTTCGCATGAAATCGGGCCGAAAAAAGCGGGGGCAAGCCCACCTTCCTGACTGAACGTGTCCCGAGTTGACCTCAGATTCCAAGGCTAACTTGAGCTACGTTCAGTCAGGAAGGTAGGCTTGCCCCCGCTCTTTTTACTACCGTTGATCTCCGAAGCGTCCAGAAACTATGCGGTCGTTGCCTTCCCTTTCACGATCGCCTCGCGTTCTGTTTTCAGCAATTTCCGCTTCCGTTCCAGTCCCCAGCGATAACCGCCGAGACTCTTGTCCTCGCGAATCACGCGGTGACAAGGAATCACCAGCGCCACCGGGTTCGTCGCACAAGCGCGAGCCACGGCGCGCACCGCTTTCTCCTGACCCATCGCTTTGGCCACCTCGCTGTAGGAGTGCGTTTCGCCATAAGGAATCGCGCGCAACTGCGCCCACACCTGTCGCTGAAAAGCCGTCGCCTGAATGTCGAGCGGCAGATCGATGCGCGGCGTCTTGCTCTTCAAGTGTTCGACGATGGTTTTCACAGCCGAGCGCAACGGTCGTTCATCCTGGCGAACTTCCGCCGCCGGAAACTCCTGCAACAGATCCGCTTTGAGTAGCGCTTCGGAATCGCCAAGTTTGACGGAGCAAACGCCCTTATCGGTGGCGGCGACCAGCAGTTGACCTAAAGGCGTCTGCACAATCGCGTAGTCGATCACCGCGCCGCGTCCACCCTTGCCGTAAGTCGCGGGCGTCATGCCAAGTTCAGACGACGCTGTCTCGTAGAGGCGGCTGCTGGAACCAAAGCCGGCGTCGTACATCGCAGTCGTAACCGCCTCGCCCTTGCGGACGCCCTGCTTGAATCGCTTGACGCGCCAGGTTTCCGCGTAGTCCTTCGGCGTGATGCCCATGACGCTCTTGAAAGTTCGTTGCAAATGAAACGAACTGACGCCGAGCTGTTCGCTCAGTGCAGCCAGACTCACAGCCTCGCCTTCACCCTCCTCAATGATGCGACACACTGCCTGCGCCATTTGAACTTGCGGATCGATGGTCTGCGCGTCGCGTGGGTGGCAACGGAGGCAGGCGCGAAAGCCCGCCCGCTCGGCAGTTTCAGGCGATAGGAAGAAGGAGACGTTTTCGCGGCGCGGCCGGCGCGAGCCGCAAGACGGGCGACAGTAGATGCCGGTGGAACTGACGGCGAACACAAACTGCCCGTCGTAGCGCGCGTCCTTCGTCAACACGGCTTGCCATTGTGATTCGTCCGTTTCCGGCAAGAAATTCATCTGCTCTTTCATTACTGCGCTCATGATATCACTCTCCGTTCGTTGTTAGTGTCCCCGAAACTGCCGTCATAATAGTCTTGCCCGTTGATCCAATCTATCCGGTTCTTGCGGTTGAAATGAATCCGCAGATTACGCAGATTACACAGATTTCCCGAGCCGGTTAATACACTGAAAGTTCTGATTTGGAATCTGCGTAATCTGTGTAATCTGCGGATTATGCTGTTTACCAACGCCCGTTTTGCGCATCCAGCTTCGTGTGGTTAAATGAACCGCCAAGAACGACATAAATGACTGACTTCCTGACTTCCCTTAACGACCAACAACGCGAAGCTGTACAAGCGACAGAAGGCCCGCTGCTGATCCTCGCCGGCGCCGGCTCGGGCAAAACGCGCGTCATCGCGCATCGCATCGCTTACCTCATCGCCGAGAAAGGCGTGAAGCCATGGAACATTCTGGCGGTCACGTTCACCAACAAAGCGTCGCAGGAAATGCGCCAGCGCGTGCAACGCCTTCTGCGCGACGAAGAACTCCCGGCGATGCCGCTCGTCTCGACGTTTCACAGTCTCTGCGTGCGCATCCTTCGCCAGGACATCGAAAAGTTAGAAGACAAATACACGCGCACCTTCACCATCTACGATCAGGACGACTCCATCCGGCTGATCAAAAACTGCATGAAGGATCTGGGCTTCGACGAAAAGCATTTGGGGTTGCGCGCCACCCAGTCGGCCATCAGCTCCGCAAAGAACCGCGGCGAGGACGTTGAAGCTTTCGCCGCTCGCGCTGAGTACGTCGACGAACGGCGGGCGGCGATGGCGCGCGTTTATGCAACCTACGAAGAACGGCTACACACCAACAACGCGCTCGACTTCGACGATCTGATGATCAAGACCGTGCGGCTGCTGCGCGAGGTGCCGGAAGTCCGCGAGAAGTACAACAACAAGTTTCGCTACATCCTGATTGACGAGTATCAGGACACAAACTCGCTTCAGTTTAACTTGATTAGTTTGCTGACGGAGAAGCAGCAGAACATCGCGGTGGTAGGCGACGAGGATCAGTCAATCTATAAGTGGCGCGGCGCCGACATCAGCAACATCCTCAACTTCGAAAAACACTTTGCCAACACCAAGACTATTCGGCTGGAACAAAACTATCGCTCGACGCAAACGATTCTCGATGTAGCCGGCGCGGTGGTGAAGAACAACGTCGAGCGCAAGGGGAAAACTCTCTGGACTTCCAACCCGCAGGGCGATCGCGTGCGCTACTTCCAGGCGTTTGACGCGGAATCCGAAGCGCGTTTTGTCGCCAGCAAAATACTGGAGCATCGCCAGGAAGAGTATGACCTGCGCGCCGCGGTCTTGTATCGAACGAATTCGCAGTCGCGCGTTTTTGAAGAAGCGATGCGCCGCGCGAGTCTGCCCTACAACATTGTCGGCGGCTTCTCGTTTTATGAACGCATGGAAGTGCGCGACATCATTTCGTATCTCAAGCTGGCGTTGAATCCCAACGACTCGATTGCCCTGCAGCGCGTCATCAACAGTCCACCGCGCGGCATCGGTAAACAAACAATCGAAGAGCTCACCCGCCGCGCCAGCGATTACGGCGTATCTCTTTGGGAAACGATTTCACTGGTGATCAAGAATCCGGAAAGCTTAAGCATCCGCGCGGTCACCAATCTGAAGGGCTTTCGCAGAATCATTCTTAAGCTCGCTGAAATGGCGGGCGCCGAACAAGGAAACGCGGAGATAGAGAGACGGGGAGACGAGCCTCTCACCGCGTCGCAGCATCTCCCCGTCTCGGTGTCTTCGACTTCAGTAGTTTCCGACATCGTCAAAGCCGCCATTCTCGATACCGGTTACGAGTACGCACTCAAGGGTGAAAAAACCGACGAAGCCGAAGCGCGGCTGGAGAACCTGCAGGAACTCGTGAACGCCGCGGTCGATTACGACGAACAAGGTATCGAAGGACTGCGTGAGTTTATCGATCACTCGGCGCTCGTCTCGGACGCCGATCAGTACAAACCGGAAGCGGTCGTGACGCTCATGACGGTCCACTCGGCCAAGGGTCTTGAGTTCCCGCTCGTTTTTATCGCCGGACTTGAAGACGGTCTCTTTCCGCATTCGCGCTCGGCCACCGATCCGGCCGAGATGGAAGAAGAGCGTCGACTCTGCTACGTGGCGATGACGCGCGCCGAAAGATTTCTTTACGTTACCCACGCGATGAAGCGTCGCGTCTATGGCGAAGAGCTTGCTTCGGAGCCGTCGCAGTTTTTGAACGAGATGCCGCTGGATTTGATAGAAGATCTGTCGCGCGGGAATTCCTGGCTTTCATTCGCACGCGGCTCGTCGGCGATTGATTACGAACAAGGCGAGTACCGACGCAGCCACGCAGCCGGAGCCAGAGCCGGAAGCGGTGGCGACCGGGTGGCCCGCAAGGACACTACCAACTACTCCGGCAAAACTTACGACAGCGTCGACTCGATCGCCGAGTTCTTTAAGCAACGCGCCACACAACTCGGCAACACCAGCGGCAGCTTTCCGCGCCAGGAGCAGAGTCCAAAGTCCAAGGTCCAAGGTCCAAACTCTGGACTCCAAACTCCAGACTTTTCCCCCGGCTCCTACGTCAGACACGCCAAGTACGGCCGCGGTCTCGTGCTGCGCCGCGAAGGCGTCGGCGAGTCGTTGAAGCTAACCGTCACCTTCCCTGGCTTCGGCCAGAAAAAACTCGTCCAGAAATACGCCGGCCTCGAAAAAGCTTAACAGCCAATCCACCGATTTCGCAGATTACGCAGATTATTCCGGATCTACCCAGGTTGCTATCGATGCGGCTCACGGATGGTCTGCTGGTTCTTGCTCATCTGCGTAATCTGCGGATTGCTTCTTCTTTCCCCTTTTCCCCATTCTCCTTTTCACCTTTTCCCGGTCTTCCACTCCATACCGTTCACTCGTGAATCATATCGTTGCATTAGTCACACAAAAATCATCGATCCGTAGCCTTCCAGCAATGGAATGGTAGTTGCCAACTCAAAAGCTGCCTGAACAAGCTCTCTCCGGGAATTGCCAATATCAGAAGGGGAAATCAATGAAAGTTAACTATCAAGGCCTGGCAACCTCCGGCCTGCTCGCGCTTGCCGTGCTCGTCGGTTCAACCGTCGTCACCAGCGCGCAGGGTCGTCGCGGCCGCGGCGAGGAGCGCAGCCAGGAAAATCAGGGACAGAGGGAGCAGCGACAGGCACAGCAGGAAAGCCGTCGCAACGAACAACGACAACAGCGTGAGCAGCAACAGCAGGCGCAACAGTCTCAGCGTCAGGCTGAACAACAGCAAGCCGCGCAACAACGTCAGGCTCAGCAGCAGCAAGCTGCCCAGCAACGCGCCGAACAGCAGCGTCAGCGTGAAGCTCAGCGCGCCGCCCGACCGGCTGACTCAAACCAACGCGCGGAGCGCGACCAACGTTGGCAACAGAACCGCCAGCGCGTCGACCAGAACCAGGATGAACAGCGACAACGCTGGGAACAGAATCGTCAACGCGTTCAGCAGAATCAGGAACAGCAACGCGCTGAGCAACAGCGACGTGAACAGGAACGTCAGCGTCTGCAGCAAGCTCAGGAACAACAGCGCGCCGCACAGCAGCGTCAGCGTGATGGCATACGCAACGCACCGCAGGATTCAAACCGGCAGTGGGATCGGGATCGTCAACAGAACGGAGATTGGCAACGCCGCCAACGCGAACAGCAAGAGGAGCTGCGTCGTCGTCAATCAGGAAACGATCGCTTCAACCGCGCCAACAACAATCAGCAGCGCGACTGGCGTCAGTATCAGGAACGACGCGCGAACCAGTATCGCGAGCAGTGGTCTCGTCAGCAGAGCTATGCACTGCAACGACAGCGAATACTTGAGCAGCAACGTCGTCGTGCGCAGTTGCGCTACCAGCAAGCTTATCTGGAGCGCTTGAGACGCGACCAACTTCGTCTGCAAAGCTGGCGCTACAGCGACTATGGTCCGTCCAACTATCGCTACTCGCGTGGCGGCAGTTATTACGACACCAACCAGTATGGCGCAAACATGCTGCGGCAGGCGGTCAACAATGGCTACGAGGAAGGATTTCGCGCCGGCCAGGCCGACCGCGAAGACGGCTGGAACTTCAGTCCGCAGGAAGCCTTCGGCTACCAGGACGGCAGCTACGGCTACGACGGTTATTACGTAGACGTGAGCGAGTATCAGTACTACTTCCGCCAGGGCTTCGAGCGGGGCTACGAAGACGGCTACTACAGTCGCTCGCAGTATGGCCGTTATTCAAACGGCACCGCCTCGATCCTCGGCACGATTCTGGAATCGATCCTGAATCTGCAACTAATCAACTAACCAACCGCTCACCGATGAGCACGGCAAGCGTCCAGTTTCGGCAGCGAGACTGGACGCTTTTTTTGCAGCATGCGATGAAACATCGTAGGGGCGAGCCTCCGTGCGTGTCCCTTTGCGGGCAGACTTCTGCTCTCTGACTTCTGACTTCTGACTTCTGATCTCTGCCGTCAGTCTTCCTGCAAGAGTTTTCCGCCGAAGAGCTTTTGCCCTCCGAGTGAAATATAGAATCCGTAGATCGCCATTGATAGCAGGATGATTAAGGCGAGAACGAAGCTGCCGGCGTACCAGGCGGTGAGTTTCGTGGTGATGGGATAGAAGACCCACAAGTGGAAAACGGCAAACATCGCCATCAGCGCCAGCGGCCCGAAACGCACGGCGCAGAATACAAACGTCACCACCGATAAGGCGATGCCGGCGATTCCAATCCAGTGGGACTGCGCAATTTCCGGTGAAACAAAAAGCGCGATCAGAATCAGTGTGCCCACGCCTATTCCAAGCCAATCTTTTCGTAGTAACAGGCTGAGGAACAGCAGCAAAAAGACAATCATGAACGCCTGAGCAATCGACGCCGTAATTTGATTAATGAACATGACGCCAAACACGCCGGTGCCGGTGACTCCAAGCTTGAAAGTGTCCATGAGATCCGGAATTCCCTGGTAGGCGCCAAGCCAGCGCGGCAGCGCCACGCGGAAATACATCATCGCGACCCAGAAGCTGCCGAACACCGCGCCTATTAGTAAGTCGCGTCCGACCAGCGGATCGCGAAAGTCTCCGGCCAACAGACGATTCCACGAAATGATTCTCTCGGGCCAACGCCGGCGCAGATAAGGCTCGAGCGCCAGGTAGTTGATGCCAATGAAGCAACTCCAGAAGAGCGCTGACTGGAGTCCGGTGATGAGCAGGAGAAACTCGGAAGTATCGGCCACGTGGTGAGTCGCGAAACCCCACGCGATCATTCTGGCCAGAAAAACAAATAGCGCAACACGAAACGCGCCGCGACGATCCCCACGGCCGAGGCGGAGATTTCTCAGCGCCAGCAAAGCGCCGAGCAACAGGATGCCGAAAAAGACTCCAAACAAAATCCAGACACCAACTTTTTCGCCGGCGCTCCTCAAGTCCGCCTGGCCCACAGCAGGTTTACTCCACGGGCCAACAATCTCGAAGTAAACCGGCCGATTGTGAAACGCAGCGGCTTCAATGCGAATCGGCACTTGCGGCAGGTTTGGATAAACGCCCGTCCACGCCTGTCGTGTGTCGTAGGCGTGAGGCGGTGTCCACAGAGATTCGGTGACCTGGAAGCGACTGATGTCGAGTCCGGCAGACTGGAAGAGCGACGGCCAAACCACGGTTTCGAGTTGCGAGTTCGGAGTTTCAGGTTCGGAGTTTGATGCTGGTGTTTGAACTTCAGACTTTGAGCTTGGGACCGGGGAGCCCTCCCTCACGGTCGGGCTACTGCCCTGTTGACTTTGGACATTGGACTTTAAACTTTGGACTTGTTCCGGCACCGCTTCGAAGTAAAACAGTCTTCCTTCGGTATCGAGGCGCAGTTGGAGCATGCCGGGAACGTCTCTGGCCGGATCCGAAAACGAAACCCACTGCCCGCTGGAGGGATAGAGCACACCCGGACTCTGCCGGTACCAATAGTGAATCAGGGCCGGTTGCGAAGAGCTAAGCACCTCCCACGGATTGAGTGAGCTGCTTCTCAGATATTGGTAATACTCCTGGTCGGTGTCGAATCCCGAAACGATGTCGCCGGGCGCCGCGGTGTAGCCAAACGATTTTGTGATCTGTTTCGCTTGCTCTTGAAGTAACTCGGATGACTTTTCGAACGGGATGATGCGATGCAAAGCCACCTGACCGGACAAGAACATCGCGGCCACCAGAAAGAAAACCATCGCGCTCAGCAAAGCAATCGCCACAGCCGGGGACAGCGTGCCTTGCTTCGGCGCTGCCGCAACCATCTCGGGCGATGGCGTTTCACCAGCCGCAAGCGCCGCAGCAATTGGATCACCGCCGGGTAGCGCAGCGGCAACCTGCAGCGCGGAAGCGGGTCGGCGGGCCGAATCTTTTTGAATGCAACGATCGATCAGGCGTTCGATAACCGGATCGATGTCCTTAACAAACTCGGAAGGCGTGGTTGGCCGGGAATCGCTGCGACGTAAACGCATCAACTCGCCGAGCGTCGGCGCCTCGAAGGCACGTTTGCCGGTGAAGAGCTCGTAGAGCACCAGCCCTAACGAATAAATATCACTGCGGACGGTGACGGGTTGTCGTTCGAGTTGTTCGGGAGACATGTAGGCCGGAGTGCCGGCGCTCATTTCGTCCTCGCGAAATTCTTCCGACAGACCGGCGAGACCAAAGTCAGTGATACGCGCGTTGCCGTCACCGTCGATCATGATGTTTGCCGGTTTCAGATCGCGGTGCAGCACGCCGCTATCGTGAGCGGCTGCGAGTCCGGCGCAAATTTGGCGCGCAATCTGGATCGCTTTGTCGGCTGGCAAACGGCCAATGCGCCTCAGCAACGACGAGAGCTCTTCGCCCTTGATGAATTCCATCGACAGGAAATGGTGGTTATCCAGTTCGCCGAGGTCGTAAACGCGGCAGACGTTTTTGTGAGTGACCTGGCGCGCGACGCGGACTTCGCGATGGAAGCGCGCGAGCGCGGCGCCGTCGCTGAGAAGTCGATCGGGCAGAAACTTTAAGGCGACCGGTTGACTCAGTTTCAGGTCGTCAGCGCGATAGACTTCACCCATGCCGCCTTTGCCAAGCAGGCCGACTATGCGATAGCGATCGGCAAGGATGGTGCCGGGAATAAAACGCGCGTCGTCGATGGATTCTAATGAGGCTGATTTGCGCGACGGCGACTTCTGGGAATCAAGCCGTTGCGTCGCCATGTCTCCGCGCAGCAGGCCGCAGCTCGGACAGATGTCGGAGTCGCTGCGAATCTCGCTGGAGCATGAGGGGCAGTAAATTCTGAGTGACATCGGGGGCGCATTCTAGCAGAGTAGGTAGCGCCACAGAGAGACTTTTGGAGGTTGCCGGAAACAAAAGAGCGGGGGCAAGCCCGCCTTCCTGACCATGAGTTGATCATGGTTGTTGTGGTCTTCGCCGGTTAGGCTCAACCTGAAACCAATCGAGAACCTCGAAGAGTCTCAGGGTCAGGAAGGCGGGCTTGCCCCCGCGCTTTTGGACCTTGGACTTTACGGATCTTATCCCTTCAGCAGCTCATTGGCGATCGCGTCAGCCTTGAACACTTTGCGCAGCACTTCCAACATCCCGCGCGAGTCGACGGAGATTGAACGATTGACCGACTCGTCGTATTCAAAATTTCCGACCAGCGACTGAATGTTGCCGTCGAAGATCAAGCCAACCAACTCCGCATTGCGGTTGATCGCGGGCGAGCCGCTGTTGCCACCGACGATGTCGTTGGTTGAAACGAAGTTGAAAGGTGTCTTCAGATTGATGGCTGCGCGCCGGCTCGTCCAACGCGACGGCAGGTTGTAAGGAAACGCGTGGTGATACTGATTTGAACGCGCGAAGAGACCGCCGAGCGTGGTGAACGGCGGCACAAACTTGCCATTTTCCTGGTAACCCTTCACCGCGCCGTAAGAGAGTCGTAAAGTGAAAGTCGCGTCGGGATAAAGCTTCGTTCCCTGATCTTCAAACAGTGCGTGGGCGATCTTGGCGTAGTTGGTTCGTTCAACCGCGACCACTTCCTCTTCATAGCGCTTACGCACGGCGCGTGCTTCCTTATCGATGTCGCGCGCCAGATCGATCATCGGATCATTCGAGTCTTCGATTCCCTTTTTACCAGCAGCCGCAAGTTGTTTGCGATACTCAAGGTCTTTGAGTTTGGTTCCATCGATCAGCTCGGCAGCTCGCGCGGTGGGCGTTTTGCCTTTGAGTACTTCCTTCACCAACGAATTACTGCCGCCATATTCGTTCTGCAGGAACATCAGCGAATTGGCCAGCTTGGCCTTTTCAAAGTCGTCATAGATTGGCGCCGTGGAATACAGCTTCGCTTCAAGCGCCGCGCGCCCGGTATTCATAAATTCCGGCAGTCGCTCGGCATCAGGCTTTTGGTCCTCGTCTGCCAGCCGGACTAAGTTGCGCGCAAAACCAAACAGCACCGTGTTGAAGCCGGCCGTCAAATCCAGGAAGCGTCGGTCGCGCTCGTACTTCGCCAGATCTTTCCGCCCCTTGCCGATCGCTTCCCAGGCGTCGCCGTATTCTTTCTGCTTCCGCGGATCGGCCGCGACGGCGTTTCGCAACGCCTGTTCGGACTGGCGCTTTTTGGCCATCAGGTTGGCATCGCGCAGACCAGCGACTTGCCCGCGATAAACCTTGAGCGCGTTCTCCACCGAGTTCAGCTCGTTTTGCCCGCGCCGCGTTTGCTCTTCGCCCTCAGCCATGTACTGCTTCAACATCTTCTGGCGCGACTCCAGCATCCGAATCAATAACGGGATACTGACGTCGCGAAGCGATTCCAGGTGCCACACGGTATTCAACCGCTGCGTGGAGCCGGGATGACCGGTAACAAAAACGAGTTCGCCATCTTTTACACCGGTCTTCGACCACTTGAAATAGTTTTCGACTTTCACCGGCTGATCGTTTTCATAAACTCGCACCAGCGCCATGTCGAGGTTGAAACGTGGAAAATTGAAGTTGTCCGGATCGCCGCCAAAAAATGCCGCCTGAAACTCCGGCACAAACACGATGCGGACGTCGTTGTATTTTTTGTAGCGATAGAGATTGTACAAACCACCTTGATAAAGCGTGACCACGTCGCTGCGCATGCCGGTGGCTTTGAGTGATTCGGATTGAATGGCGGCGATTTCTGCGAGCCGCGCCGCGTTTGCGCTCGCAGCCGACATACCTTCTTTGACGACGCCGTTAACGCGTGTGGTCACGTCGTCGATGCTGACGAGCTGATCGAGCGTGATACCTTCTGCTTTCAGTTCCTCCGACTGACTATGCGCAACAAAACCTTCCTTCGCGTAATCCTTCGTCGCGCTGCTCAGTTCACCGACTGCGTCCTCAACGATGTGATAGTTTGTGAGCACCAAACCGTTCGGCGATACAAACGAACCGGACCCACCCGGGAAACGCACCGAAGCAAGCTGAACTTTCTGCAGCCATTCGTCGGTTACGTCGAAGCCGTACTTTTGTTTGATATCTTCCCTGGGAACGTTATTAAACGTCCACATGCCTTCGTCGAGCGCCGCGACGGGAATGGTCTGGAAGAGAAAGAATGCGGCGATCAGCGCGCAGAGAAAGCTGCTGCGATTCCTGGGAGTCCTCGGTTTCATCGGTCACCTCACGAAAGTTTGATTGCTGGAGAGCTATTAGTGTATTGCTGTTGCTTGGGGTGAATGAATTAGTAGCCGCTGGCGCCAGTTGATGTCAAGCTGGGCGAAGCGCGTCGAACTACCTTGTACTTCGCTCCACTACTGAGGCCAACTTACTAGGACCGCAGGCGTCAACAACTGAATATCGATGGCAACAAAAGTAAATCAGAGGTTCAGGTCGGCCAGTAGGCTCTCAGGGTTTACAAGAAACCTGCTGGCGGAGTGGCAACGTCTCGATCTGCCGGTATCGGAGGCTACAATCGTAGCAGCGGTCTCCGGCGGCGCCGACTCCACCGCGCTCGTACTGGGTCTGGAAGAGTTAGTCAAGCAGGGAAAGCTGCGCGTCAAGGTGGTGGTCGCCCACCTCGATCACGGCCTGCGCACCGACAGCAAGAAAGACGCTCAATGGGTTTCGCAACTCGCAAAGGACCTCGGCTTTGACGTCGTTGTTGGACACACAAATCTAAAAGCGCGAGCTACCTCAACAAAACAAACGAGCAAAGCGTCGGAGAATCTGGAGCAAGCCGCCCGCAAAGCTCGCTACGCATTTCTGCACCGCGCCGCCGCCAAAGGCGGTTCCGAATATGTCCTGACTGCGCACACCCTCGACGATCAGGCAGAGACCGTTCTGCTCCGGCTTCTGCGCGGCAGCGCGGCGGAGGGCTTGAGCGGAGCGCCTACCATCCGCGAGCTCAAACCGGGTTCGAACGTAAAGCTAGTGCGCCCACTGCTCACCTGGGCACGGCGAACTGACACGGAAGACTACTGCCGCCTGCGTCAGGTCGATTTCCAGGTTGACGAGATGAACAACGATGAAACGTTTGCGCGCGTCAGGGTGCGCAAACATCTCTTGCCACTTATGAAGTCGTTCAACAATCGCGTCGTTGAAGCGCTCAGTCGTACTGCCAGTTTATTGAATGAAGACGCGGCGGCTCTCTCCGATGACGCGACCCGGTTGCTGCAATTGGCGGCTCAGCCGTCAGAGAATGGTGAAACCAAGGCACCCCCGCTCAGCGTAAGTGTTTTGCTGCAAGGGCCGGCGGCGGTCAGGCGGCGCGCGTTGCGGGAATGGATCCTGCGCTCACGCGGCGATCTCAATCGCGTGGAGATGGTGCACCTGCTGGCGGTTGAAAAGTTGCTGAGTGGTGACCGCGGCGGCCGAGTGGCCGAGTTGCCGGGAGGAATGACGGTCACTCGAAAGCGCGGAATGCTGGAGTTATCGGGCAAAAAGGTGTTGAAAAAGGGGCTTGCGACCTCTAAAATCCAGCGCAGCCCACGCCGCCGGTAATAGCACGGCGGTTTCGCTTTTTGCAGGAGTGGGTGGCAATAAGGAACTCGCGAGGCGTTGGGGGTTTCTAAAGGGGAGCACGGGCGCAACCTGCGTTGCCGCGGTCGGCATCCAAAAACTCGTTCCCGGCGAAGGGTTTTGACCGGCGAAAAAGCAATTTGGCGCAGCGACAAGAAAGTCAGGATAAGGTATGATCGCTTTCGGAGGCTTTAATGACTTTGAGTTCCACAGCTAGACAAATAATCTTTTGGTTACTGATTGTCGCGGGAGCACTGCTGCTCTACAAACTGGTCAATCCGTCGGGCAAGAACGCCCAGCCGATCGACCTGGCAACCCTTGTCCAGAAAATTGATCAGCAGGAGATCAAGCAACTGGTCTTCAAACAGAACGAGGCGATCGCTCAGGACAGCCGCAGTCAGGAATATCGCATTCAGCTCACCAGCGACCAGATAAGAAATACGATCTTCAATAAGGCGCAGGAGAAAAACGCGGAAGGTGCCGCCAAGGTCGCCAAGGTTGAAGACGACTCCGGCAGCAGTGGCCTATGGTGGCCGATGCTGATCACCTGGGCGCCGCTACTGTTCATCATCGGTATCTGGGTTTTCATGCTGCGGCAAATGCAGTCGGGCGGCAACAAAGCGCTCTCGTTTGGTAAGTCTCGCGCCAAGCTTTTGAACAACCAGCAGAAGCGGGTGACATTTAAGGACGTCGCGGGCGTTGAGGAAGCCAAGGAAGAACTGCAGGAGATCATTGAGTTTCTCAAGGAACCGCAGAAGTTTCAAAAACTCGGCGGCCGCATTCCCAAGGGCGTGCTGATGATGGGCCCGCCGGGAACCGGCAAGACGCTGCTGGCACGCGCTATCGCCGGCGAAGCGAATGTTCCCTTCTTTTCTATTTCGGGTTCTGACTTCGTCGAGATGTTCGTCGGCGTCGGCGCCTCGCGCGTTCGCGACCTTTTCGAACAGGGCAAGAAAAACGCACCGTGCATCATTTTCATCGACGAGATTGACGCAGTTGGTCGTCATCGTGGCGCAGGCCTCGGCGGCGGACACGACGAGCGCGAACAAACGCTCAATCAGTTGCTCGTCGAGATGGACGGCTTTGAGTCAAACGACGGCGTGATACTAATCGCTTCAACAAACCGTCCGGACGTGCTCGATCCGGCGTTGCTCCGACCAGGACGTTTTGATCGTCGAGTGGTTGTTTCACGTCCTGACGTTCGAGGCCGCGAAGGCATCCTGAAAGTTCACACGCGCAAGATACCGCTCGGTGAAGACGTTGACATCAGCGTGATCGCGCGCGGCACACCCGGCTTCACTGGCGCGGACCTCGCCAACCTGGTTAACGAAGCAGCGCTCAACGCGGCTCGTTACAACAAGAAGCTCGTGGCGATGGGCGACTTTGAGTTGGCCAAGGACAAGGTGTTGATGGGCGCGGAACGCAAGAGCATGGTGATCTCAAACGAAGAGAAACGCGTCACCGCTTATCACGAAGCCGGACACACGTTAGTAGGACTGAAAGTTCCAAACGCAGATCCGGTTCACAAGGTCACGATCATTCCGCGCGGCATGGCGCTCGGCGTGACGCAGCAACTTCCCGAAGGCGATCGCCACAACTACAGCGAGGAATACCTGCTGGGCCAGATTGCGATCCTAATGGGCGGAAGAATTGCTGAAGACGCTTTCCTCGGCAGTATCACCACCGGCGCTTCGAATGACATTGAGCGCGCCACCGAACTCGCACGCGCGATGGTTTGCGAGTATGGCATGTCGGAGATGGGGCCGTTGACCTTTGGCAAGAAGGAAGAGCAGATTTTCCTCGGACGCGAGATTGCGCAGCATCGCGACTTCTCCGAGGAGACGGCGATTAAGATCGACCAGCAGGTGAAGAAGATTGTCACCGCGCAGTATGAACGCGCCAAGTCGATCATCGAAGAAAACCGCGACACGATGGTGCGTTTGGCTGAGTGCCTGCTCGAACGCGAATCACTCGACGGCGTCGAGATTCGACGCATCGTCGCCGGCCTGACGCTCGATGACGCTCAACCGGTAACGGATGGAAACGACGAGGACAAACCTCAGTTGAAAGAACCATCGCGACCGCTGAAGCCAATCCTGCCGCCAATCACGGGTGGTAATCCCGCGCCGGCTTAAGTAGGACAGACATTCCTGTCTGTCCAATCTTTCCAACGGAAATGAAAGGGGAATGGGTGAAAGCCCGTTCCCCTTTTTCATTTATCCGCAGATTACGCTGATTAAATTAATCAGCAGCGACGCCGACTATGTCGTAGCTGTTTCGTTGCAAACTGCTGAACTGTTCTTGTAATCGGTGTAATCTGCGTAATCTGCGGATAGTCTTTTCGGTTATCATCCACCCATGACTCGCGAATGGCACATCGCCGGCGGCCGCACCCTGCCCATCGGCGAACGCACCCTGGTGATGGGCATCCTGAACGTCACGCCCGACAGCTTTAGCGATGGCGGTGACTTCTTTTCACTGGACGCCGCCCTGGCACACGCGGATCAGATGATCGCGGAAGGCGCCGACATCATCGACGTCGGCGGCGAATCAACTCGTCCCGGCGGCGCCGCGATTGTCTCAGTCGAAGAGGAACTCGCGCGCGTGCTTCCCGTCATCGGCTCCCTCGCAAAACGCACTGCCACGCCGATCTCGATCGACACCACCAAGGCATCGGTCGCCCGCGCCGCACTCGACGCCGGCGCCGCAATCGTCAACGACATCTCTGCCCTTCGTTTTGAACCTGAGCTTGCTAACGAAGTAGCTAAGTCCGGCGCCGGTCTGGTCTTGATGCACTCGCGCGGAACGCCCGGCGCACTTCACAACCTTCCACCCGTGGCTGACATAATCGAAGAAGTAACCACGAGCCTCCGTCGCAGCATCGCCGTCGCCGAACAACGCAGCGTTAAGCGGGAGTCAATCGTCATCGATCCGGGCATCGGCTTCGGCAAGAGTCAGGAACAGAACATCGAACTGATCGCCAAACTCGATCAACTCGTCGACGCCTTCCCCGACTTCCCTGTTCTAATCGGCACCTCACGAAAATCCTTCATCGGCCGCATCCTCGCAGATGAGAACGGCAACCCCGCCCCCGTCGACCAACGCCTCCACGGCAGCCTCGCCACCATGACCGCCGCCATCCTCAAAGACGCCCACATCGTCCGCGTGCATGATGTAAGAGCGATGGTCGAAACGGTGAGGGTTGTAGATTACCTTAGGCAAGTTGCTCGTTGATCAGCAATTCTAAGCGTTCTTCGCCGTAGCAGCTTTTCATTAATCCTCTTTAGCCGCTGATGGCGGATGGCTTCCGTGGGACCGTGCCAGACTATTTCGTGCGTGCTCTACAAGTTCTCTCGATTCCTGTAAATCTTGCCGCCGTAGAGGGTTAGTAGGATCATGACTCGCAAGACGCTCGGCGATCACTAGAGCAGCTTCATATTCAGTCAGACTCTCATCGAAGCGCTCCAACCTCTCAAAGACTGCTCCCGCAGACTCATGCGCAACGAGTAGTTCGTATTGCCAAAGAGTATTCTCCGGACTTTGCTGCGTGAGCCGGAGCATGATCTCTTTATCCGCGCTATGCTCTTGCAAAGCATCATCCAAAAGACCCAGGTTCTGAAGAAGTAGTCCAATGCGATTATGGGAAAGCGACAAGTTTCTTTGCCACTCAGCAGTTGCTGGTTCTAGCTGAGTAAGCTTTAAAGTGATCTGCTTGGAATTTCGGTATTCGCTTAGAGCAGCGTCAAGGCTTCCTTGAGCTTCCAAAATACTGCCGACGTGATCATAGGAACCTGCCAAATCACGCTGCCACTCGGCATTCTCGGGGTCGCGCTCGGTAAGTTGTTGCATAATCTCTCTGCCAGACTGATACTGTTCTAATGCCGCCGCTAGCTGCTCCTGCGCTTGCAGAACCTTGCCGATGCAATAATGGTAAACCGCCAAATCACGTTGCCAGTCCGTATTCTCGGGGTCACGCTGGGTCAGTTGCTGCATGATCTCACTTCCAGCCTGATACTCTTCTAGCGCTGCCGTTAGCTGCCCCTCCCCTTGCAGAACAGCACCAACGTTATTATGGAACGCAGACAATTCACGTTGCCAGCTCCTGTTTTCTGGGTCACCTTCCGTAAGTCGCTGCATGATCTCCCTACCAACGTAGTACTCGCCCAGTGCGGCCGTCGGTTGCCCCTGCGCTCGCAGAATACTGCCGATGCAACTGTGCGAAAAGGACAAGTCACCCTGCCAGTGCGTATTATCCAAGTCACGCTCGGTCAGTTGCTGCATGATCTGCTTACCAGCCTGATACTCACCCAACGCAGCCGCCAGGTGTCCCTGAGCGCGAAAGACGCTGCCAAGGCAATTGAGTGAAACCGACAAATCACGTTGCCAGTCCGTATTCTCGGGGTCACGTTCGGTCAGTTGTTGCATGATCCCTTTGCCAGCCTGATACTCTTCGAGTGACGCCGCTAGCTGCCCTTGCGCTTGCAAAACACTGCCAATGTTATTATGGGCAGCCGACAACCCATGTTGCCAGCCACTATTTTCTGGGTCACGTTCCGTAAGTCGCTGCAAGATCTGCTTACCAGTCTGATACTCGCTCACCGCCGCCGCCAGCTGTCCCTGCGCTTGAAGAACACTGCCGACCCTATTGTGGGAAAAGGACAAGTCATCCTGCCAGTAAGTATTCTCCGAATCACGCTCGGTAAGGTCCTGTATGATCTCCTTACCCGCCTGATACTCACCCAACGCAGCCGCCAGGTGTCCCTGAGCGCGAAACACACTGCCAAGGTAGTTATGTGAAACTGCCAAATCACGCTGATGGTCCGTATTCTCAGGGTCACGCTGGGTCAGGTGCTGAGTGATCTCTCTGCCCGCTTGGTACTCTTCCAGTGCCGCAGCAAGCTGCCCCTGCGTTTGCAGAATTCTACCGACGTTCGTATGCGAACCCGACAATTCACTTTGCCAGCTCCTATTCTCTGGCTCACGTTCCGTAAGGCGCTGCATGATATTCATGCTGGACTTATGCTCTTCCAACGCCGCCGCAAGCTGCCCTTGCGCTTGCAGAACACTACCGATCTTACTATGCGAAACTGACAAGTCACGCTGCCAAGCGGAATCTTCCGCGTGGCGCTGGGATTGCGTCATAGCTATCTCTTGAAACAAACGAAACTCGCGCAGAGCCCCCGGCAGATTTCCTGCAGATTCAAGTATATCTCCCAATTGATCATGAGAGTCAACTTTTCCATGCTCGTGAGAAAGCGCATAAAATATCTCTAGCGCCTCCCGTGCGTATCCTTCCGCCTGTCGGAGAGTAAGTTGTCCCTTCCGGATCCATCCAAAGCAAACCAGAGCACGAGCGCGAGCCGGGCCCGTCAACTGATCTGTCTGAATCAACTCCCAAAGAGGCACACCGAGCGCCTGTAAGAGTTCGTAGCGTCCTGCATTATCCCAAGCCTTCCAAAGCCCCTCGAGATCGCCATCTGCTGCTTCTGGATCTACCAACAAGTGGTGGTACATCATCTCAATAAGGAATGCTGGGTCGGTCCCTTTGAAGCACTTGGCTGCACGGTCTGAGAGCACCTGAAAGCGGCTTGGATCTTCATTGAAGAGGTGCTTCCGCAAAGCGAGGCGAGTCGCTTCATGAACATTCCAGCCGTTTCGTGCCTCAAATGCTTCCACCATGGGTAACTCCCGTAGTCCTAGAACCCACTTGCTAGCCAATGGTTCTTCAACTTCAAGCAACCTACCGAGAATCTTGGCGTCGAACCAATGCGGAATTGCCGCCGCCTCAAGCGCTGCCCGCAGAGCAGGTTCGTGAGTGGTCAGAACAACGTCAACCGTCGCTAAGGTAAGTTTCTCAGGATCACCTTGGGCAGACTGTAATCGTTTAATTGTCTCTTCAAAACTCATGGTGGATGACTAATCAGCTTTGCCGCAGCTGTTGAGCTAGTGATTTCAGAATTGCGTAGGTCTTTCCAGGATCGCCTTCCGTAGCAGCCAACACCCCCACAATATGTTCGTCCGACAATGGGTTGTTCCCCCATTGGGTTATGAGTTCACGCCAGTCATCTAGTCTTTGAATGGGTTGCAGATTTCGGGCCTCTGCCAGGGCGCGCCAAGGGTGTTTGCTGTGCTCAGGAATCTGCTGACCTCCAATGACGACAATTACGCCAGGAGCCCGATCCAGTCGCGGCAAGAGCTGACTCTCAAGCCACTTCTGAGCCTCTGCCGACGCTTGTTCGAAGGATCATTTGCTTAAAAAGCGTGAATTCGTCCTTGCGGTCGGCCAGTGGCCAAACATAGGGTGGGTCAGCATTGGGCCAACGAATAGTCACGTGCTCTTCTTTATCAGAATGGTCTTCAGTCGGCGCGGCCGTCAGCCACGCTAGGAGTTCCTCAAAGCCGGCCTGCTTATACAGCAGGAAACGGTGGTAGCCCCCGAGATCAGCTGGTACGTGTTCGTTTTCACCTTCATCAAAAAGAATGACGCGAAATTTTTCGTTGAATCCCCCGGTGTCATAAAGAAGCTGTCTGATGATACGCGCTTCCGTGACCGAACCCAGCCCTTTACCCGGTTCCTCTTCCAAATCGTAACGTCGGCTGTAGGTTTTAGTGCAGGCAATGAGCACGCGGTCGGCGTCCTTAACCTGTGCTTGCGACCACGCCGGCCAACCTTGCGGAGGACCGCCTGGTCCCGTATCACGATCAATCACGACCGCTATCTCATTGCTTCGCAGTCGTTCTGCGAGTTCGAAGACACGCCTGCCGTGCTCCTCGTTGTCGTGGCTATAGCTGATGAAGACGCGAAACACAGCTTCGTTTTCCTATGGTTAATTCCCCGCCATCCGGAGAGTAGCTGACAAGGGTATTGCTGAGGTCGTTTCGGTAGTCTCAAGGTTCGGCGTGAGTATATCAGCGTCGCGAGGATCACGGCCAATAATTCGGGGCGATGGTGAGCCCAAACTCGACGGCCCGCAGCTTTGGCATCGCGGATCTTTCAGCGTGAGCGAAACCGCAACCAAATCCCTACCGCTTGCGCGTGGTGGTACTGACTTCACTAAGGCTGATACGCGTCGGCGAGGCCGGCGGTGTCGGTGTACTCCTGGAAGGTGACGACCTTGCCGTTGCGGATTGTCCAGACGTGGGCGAAGTCGGAACTGAATTCCTTCTTCGTGGCCCTTAGTTGCCAACTGTAGCTGCCGAGGACCACGACCTTGTCGCCTTCCGCGATCAGCGTTGGAGTTTCAAAGTGATGATTTGCCTGGTAGGTGTTCACTTTCACAAAGAAATCGCTCACGGCAGCCAGGCCGTTCACTCTGCCGCCGAATGGCACGCCTCGCACCTGTGGCAAGGTCCAACTTATGTCGGGTGACATGAGGCCGAGCAGCTTGTCGATTCGGCCTGCTTTGAAGTTGTCGTACGCCTGCCGAACGATGGATTTGTTTTGTTCACTCATCGGGTGCTCCTTGTCTCGGAGAGAGTATCCGCAGATTACAGAGATTACGCAGATTCACTAGGAACAAGAATACACCAGCTAATGATGGGCATTGGGCTCCCGCTAGCTCTCCTCTCATCGAAATCCGCGTAATCTGCGCAATCGGCGGATAGTCTTTTACCAAACTTGCTTAAGCCCGAACGGTAAGAGAAAATCAACTCCGCAATTCACTAGGATTCCTTGCTTCGAATTGAGAACACCAATGCCCAAAGCTTTGCGGATAACTGTATTTGTAGCTGCGCTATTTTTCGTTTCGGGTTTTGCCGAATGCTATAAGCCGGTAACGAAGAACCAACTTCCCAAGCGTATCAAGGTGGTCGCCGTCCCGGCCTTCCAAAACAACGCCTTGCGTTACAAGGTGGAATCGCGCTTCACCGAAGCCGTAGTCAACGAGCTGATACATCGTGGCCGGGGTTTGAAGGTGCAGGGCAATCGCGAAGGCGCCGACGCAGTTATCGAAGGTGTCATAAAAAGCTTTAGTTACAGTGGAGTGCTGCTCGACGATCGCGGACGGGCCAGAATCTTTGAAGTCACCATCGAAGCGGCAGTGACTGTGCGCGACCAAACGGAAAACCGCGTGCTTTACGACAATCAGAATTTCGTGTTTCGCGGGGAGTATGAGTTCGCCAACGATCCGCGCAACTTCTTCAACGAAGAAGATCCGGCGGTGCAGCGCATGGCCCGCAACTTCGCCGAGAGCATTGTCTCCACCCTGACCAACGCCATCGAGATTCCGAAATGACCTCACTGACGCGCCAGGACCTCGACCGTTCGCTTGCCGCCGGTAGCGTGCAAGCGCTCTATTTGCTGGTTGGTTGTGAGACCTACCTGCGAGACCGCGCCGCACGAACTATCAGCGACGCCGCCTTAAGCGGCACGCTCTTGCGCGAGTTTAATGAAACACCCTTTAGTCTCCAGACCGAGTCGGCCATGTCGGTAGTCGCGGCGGCTGAGCAATTGCCGATGATGTCCGAGCGCCGAGTGGTGCGCGTCAAGGATTTTGCGAAGCTGCGCGACGCTGATGAAGAAATCATGGTGCGTTACCTCGAACGCCCTTTGGACTCCACGGTGCTAATCTTTGTCGCCGACGATCTCGACAAGCGCAAGAAACTCACCAAGGCGCTGCTCGCGAATTGCGCGGTCGTCGAGTTCCCGGCCGTGAAGGATGCGGAAGCGAAAACGTGGGCGCGAACTCGCTTGAAGGAACTGAAGACGACGGCGGACGACCGGGTGCTGACGGAAGTTATCAGGTTGGTAGGCACAAACCTGCAGACGCTGTCGTCGGAGTTGGAAAAACTTTCGGCGGCGGCGATCGACTCTCGGCAAATCACGGCGGAGATGGTAGATCAGTTAGTCGACCGCTCGCGCGAACTGTCGAATTTCGATCTGGGAGATCAATTGGTGGCGGGCGATCGGCGGCGGGCGCTGGAAACGCTGCATCGCTTGTTGGAAGACGACGTTGCACCAGTGATGCTGCTTGGTCTAATTGCCAGTAATTATCACCGGCTGGCGCTGGCGAAAGAGCTGTTGAAGCGCGGGCGACGAGACGAAGTCTTCAAGTTAATCTACGGCCCGCCGGCAAAGCGCGACGCCTTCATGAACACTTTGCAGCGCAGCGACGCCGGCCGGATAGCCCGCGGCCTTCAACTTATCGCCGCAGCCGATTTGGCAATCAAGTCTTCGCTGGGAGGCGGCGGACCCAAGGGCGCGCGGTTGCAACTTGAAGTGCTCGTCAGCGAACTAGCGGCGTAGGAGTTGAACTATCCGCAGATTACACCGATTACGCAGATTTAATAACGAACAACTAGAGCTGTAACGACGAGATCCTTCAAGAAGAGCCATTCCATAGCGCACGAATTCTGGGTAATCTGCGGATGCTCTGCCGCATTCCAAGAGCTCAAGCCGGATTCTAAGATCCTTTCTTCCTCACGTACTTGAAGTCATAAGTAACAGTCCAGGTCTTACCGCCGTCAACAGATTGTTCGGCAAACTGCCGCACGGTGTTCGCATCGAGATTGAAAAAGCTCATACGGCGGAGAGTCGCGCCGGTCGCGGGTTCGCCTTCGTATCTCATTGCGCCTTCTTTGTAACTTCCGGAAAAACGTTGCGGCGTGCCGTCGGCTCCGATCCAATACTGGTACCACTTCGTCGAGGCCGGATCGTAGAAGTTGACGCTCTTGCCTTCGCCGCCAAACACGTCGCGCCAGTTTTCCAGAACGCCGCAGCCTCCAGAGATCCGTTCGATAACATTTGTCCCGGTCTGCTGTCCCTGAACATTGAACACGTCCCACTCGCCGATCCAGAAATCAAACTGTTTCGATTCGGCGGAATACATGCAAGGCCGCCGCTTCTTATCGAGCACAGTTAGGAGTTCTTTGAAACGCGCGTCGCCGCGCAAGTCCGCCAGGTCCGGGTCTTCGGCCATATTTGCGACTGGCGGATTCTGACTGTTGACCGCCTTGCCCAACCACTCGAGTGTCTTTTCTTTTTGTCCCAGGCGCGCGTAGGCACGCGCAAGGTTGTACATCGCGTTCGGATTTCCGGAAATCGCAATATTTTTGTGGAACGCTTCAATCGCCGGTTCGGTTTGCTTGAGCGACATGCGCGACATGGCGAGTTGGTACCAGGCGCGCGCGTTTCCAGGTTCATCTTTGACAATCTCTTCGAAGGCCTTCGCAGCGTCGGTCCATTTTTGCGCCTTCATCAATTCGTTGGCGGCCAACATCCGCGGCGACGGCTGCGTTTGCGCGCAAACCGTTACGACGGACAAGCCCAGGAGAACTAAGAGGGAGAGACTACGAGAGAAGCTCTTCGTTTTATTCATGCTGACTCCTCTTTTGGAATTCAACTTTAACGTCGTACGAAATAATGAAAAACGAAAATCCGGAAGACACGCGAACACGTTGTGTTTGAGAACGATGACAAGATGCAGATTGTTAGGAGGTGGGTTGGCCGTCAACCGGATTTGAAATTCTCAGTGCGTCCTTTGTGTTCTCTGTGCCTCCGTGGTGAATAACCGTCAAGCAACAAACCACGGAGACACGGAGAAAACGGAGGAGGCACAGAGAACTTCAGTAACTACTGCGGGCGCAACCCTTCAGGCACTGACTAGACCAAAGCGCCGACAGGTCGGCGCACTCCAAAGAGTTGACTTACTGCAAACTCATTTCTGACTCACTCGACTCGCTCGGCAGTTCGACGCCGTAAGCCATAACCATCAACCACCGCCCGTCAGTTTTCGTAAAGACGTCGGTAAACGCGACCGCGCTCTCCTCTGGCTTTCCTTCCGGCGGTCGAGCTTGAGCAACCTGCACGCCCGTCAGTATCGCTGTTTCGCCGAACACATCCACGTTCAGTTCCTCGCCGCGGATTGAGATGATCTCCATCGGAAAAGAAGCGACGCTCTTCAGGAAATCTTCCTTATTAGCCGCCGCGCCGAAATGCGTACGATAAACGAAATCGTCTCTCACCATCGAAGTCAATGCAGGCGTGTTCTTAGTCCTGATCGCCTCCATGATGTCGCGCTCGAGACCGAGGATGAGCTCGACGGTCTCGGTTGGGTTGTTTGTTGAGTCAGACATTTTGCTATTAAAGCTGGTGCGTTCGGCTTCAAGTTTACGAATTCCCAGCTCTCAGCGCCTGCGCGCGCGCCTGCATCTCTTCCGGCGACAAGTCTTCCTTATGCGTCGCGACGTGCCAAACGTGACCGAAGGGATCAACCAGCGTGCCGACCCGGTCTCCATAGAACTTATCCGTCACCGCTTCCTTCACCGTTGCGCCGGCCTCAACCGCGCGATTGAAAACAGTATCGACGTCGTCCAAGTAAATCATAATGCTGACGGATGAACCGCCAAGAGCCTTCGGACCTTTATATCCCATCTCGGCGAATTCATCGGCGAGCATGATCGGCGAATCGCCAATCTTGATTTCGGCATGACCGATCTTTCCCTCGGTGGCGGGAAAACGAAATAGCTCGGTGGCGCCAAACGCCTTTTGGTAAAACTCGATCGCCTCGGCAGCGCCATTGATGATCAAGTAAGGCGTTGCTGTGTGGTAACCCTCGGGAATTGATTTGACTGACATTGCTTATCTCCTCTGATTTGTGACTCAACTCCTTGGAGTGCGTCCTACTGCGGCCTAAGGCCACCTGACGAGCGGCAGTTCAACAAAGCTCTGTTGCTTGCCGTCGCCGCTTGCATGATAAATCCTTTGTGTGGCCTTGCGATAATCGCCGGGCTTGGCCCAAAAGATGTTGGGCACGAATGTTTGCGGATTCCGGTCGTACAGCGGAAACCAGCTCGACTGAATCTGCACCATGATGCGGTGTCCCGGCAAGAAGACATGGTTGGCAGTTGGCAGTGCAAACCGAAACAGCAGCGGCGTGTTGGCGGCAATCGGCTTTGCAGTTTCGAAGCTTTCGCGATAGCGGCCGCGCATGATGTCCGCTGAAATCATCAACTGATACCCGCCCATGTTCGGTTGGCCGGCAACTTCATCGGGATAGAGATCGATCACTTTAACTACCCAATCAGAATCAGTTCCACTGGTTGACGCGATCAGATTCGCGATCGGTTCGCCGCTAATCTTCACCGGGGCAGTCAACGTGTCGGAAACAAACGCAAGCACATCCGGTCGGCCAGATGCTTCGCGCTGATCGTCAACCAGCCAACGTCGCCAGGACGTGCCATCGATCGGCCGCGCACGATAGGGCACAGGCTTGGCGGGATCGGAAATGTATTCTTCGTAAGCCGAACCCGCATCCTTTGGAGCAACGAACTCCGCCTTCAAACCCGCGTTTAGATAGAGCGGCGTCGGTTTTATCGTGCAGCCACGCAGACAGCCGGCGGGCCATGACGGCAGTCGCAACCATTTGTTCGTTCCTGTTTCAAACGCCGTGATCGTCGCGATGTCCGGCTTGGGCGCGTCCTTCAGATAGTGATCGAGAAATGGCCGCAGGATGTCCTGGCGAAACGTTAGCGCCGTGTCGCTATTAAACTTGATGGCGCCCAGCGCGCTGCCGTCGAGGATTTCCTGGCCGTGATGCCAGGGACCGAGCACCATAAACACCTTATCGTTTTTGGTGTCCTTTGGTTTGATCGCTTTGTAGACCGCGATGTCGCCGTAGATGTCTTCCTGGTCCCAGAGGCTGTGCACCAGCATCACCGGAACCTTCAACGGTTGCGCGGCGAGAATTTTGTCCACCGCCTGATCCTGCCAATACGCATCGTAGCTCGGGTGCTCCAGCAGCTTGCGCCAGAAACCGACTTGTTCGAGACCGCGGCGGCGTCCAAGTTCGCCGGCCGACCCGGCTTCCATAAACATGTCGTAGTCGTCAAAGTGGCTCGTCCACCACTTTATCGCGTTGTCGCGCGTGGCTTCCTGATCGTAGATGTAGCTCATGCCCTGCTGGCGGAAAGCGCCGTTGTGAAACCAGTCGTCGCCGCGCCAACCATCGACCATCGGATTCATCGGCACCGAAACTTTCAACGCCGGATGAGGATTGACGAGCGCCATCAGCGGCAGGAAACCGTCGTAAGAAATGCCGAGGATGCCAACCTTGCCGTTGGTCTCAGGAATATTCTTCACTAACCAATCGATCGAGTCGTAAGTGTCGGTGGCATGATCGACGGGCGTGGGATTCTGTGGACCGTGCAAAGGACGGTTCATCACGTACTCGCCTTCCGAACCGTACTTGCCGCGGATGTCCTGCACCACGCGGATGTAGCCGCCCTCAACAATCACGTCGGTGGCGTTGTCGTAGCCATAGAGGCTTGGGCCGAGGTGGGAGCTGTTGGTGCGGGTAGTCAGTTCGTTGGCGCTGTATGGCGTGCGGGTTAAGAGAATGGGCGCTTTCTTAGCGCCTTTGGGAACCAGAATGACGGTGTACAACTTCACGCCGTCGCGCATCGGGATCATCACTTCGCGGCGAACGTAGTCAAAGCCGTCGTTTGTCGGTTCGAATTTGGCGGGTGTTTCGTTTGGTAAAGTTGGAGTCTGCGCGGTTGTCGGTGTGGCGAACGCCAAGACAGCGACGAATAAAAGCGGGAGAATAAGGTTGAACGAACGAGCACCTCTGGTTGTCATCGATCAATTGCCTTCCTGGAGTTTTCAGAAGAATACCGCGAAGCGGTTATGTAACAAAGTCGGGTTGATTGGCGATTTCCGATTGGCAATTGTTAACCCACCCGCTAACCGCGTGGTGGTACTGACCTCATAACATCGCTGCTACCGCAGTTGATGCTGACTTCATCGCACAAGTCGCTCAAGTGCTGCGCGAATCGCGACTGGCATTGGCACCGGCCGTTGCGTCTCGCGATCCACGAAGACGTGAACGAAGTAGCCGGCGGCTGCGGCCGAAGGGTCGCCTTCCTTAAAAACTGCCAACTCGTAACGCACGCTTGAGTTTCCCAGCTTGCCCACCCGCAGTCCGATCTCGATCACTCCGGGAAAGGCCAGTGGCCGCAGGTATTGGCATTGCGACTCAACCGCGAAAGCGATCACCGGGTCAGCGTTGATGTCGAGTCCGCCTTCGCCGATCAGGTACTCATTGATCGCTGTGTCGAAGAAACCGTAATAGAGCGCGTTGTTAACGTGTCCGTAGACGTCGTTGTCCATCCAGCGAGTTTGGAGCGACAGAAAGTGCGCGTACTCCGCGCGGGTGATTTGTGGTTTCTGGGACATTAGAAGAAGTCAGTACTACCACGGTAGCGGGTGGGTCTGTGCGTCGGAGGTCTTCACCGCTTACCCACTCGCTACCGCGCTGTGGTGCTGACCTCATATTCTCCGGCTCGTTTCTCAGCCTGGCTCTTAGCTAAAGTCAATGATCTGCCGCACGGCTTCTCCCTGCGCCAGTCGATCGAAGCCGGCATTGATTTCCTCCAGTCGCAACGTGTGTGTGTGCAGCTTGTCGACCGGCAAAATTCCTGCCTGGTACATGTGAATGTAGCGCGGTATGTCGCGGCGCGGCACCGACGATCCCATGTACGAGCCTTTGATCGTGCGTTCTTCCAACGTGATCCCAACTGCCGGAACACTGAACATCTTGCCGGGAGCCGGCAGACCGACCGTAACAGTCGTGCCGCCACGCCGCGTTGACTCGTAAGCCTGAATCAGCACATCGGCGTTGCCCACACTTTCAATGGCGTAGTCAGCACCGCCTCCAGTCAACTCTCTGACCGCCGCTGTTGGATCGTCCTGCGCGGCGTTGACTATGTGCGTCGCGCCAACCTCGCGCGCGAGTTTGAGTTTATCGTCCAGCCGATCAACCGCCACGATCGGATAGGCGCCTACCGAACGCGCCCCCATGATCGCACTCAATCCCACGCCGCCCATGCCGAATACAGCGACGGCTGTTCCTGACGCTACTCGCGCTGTATTAACAACCGCGCCGACGCCAGTCATTACGGCGCAACCAAACAGCGCCGCCTCAAGCAGCGGGAGCGACGAGTCGATCTTTACGAGCGACTCCTGCGCCGCCACGGTGAACTGCGAGAAACCGGAAACGCCAAGATGATGATTACAGGCGAGCGCTTGGGAATTCGTGAAGTGGCGCGCACCGGAAAGCAGCGTGCCGGCGATGTTTGCCTGTGCGCCCGGCGCACACAAGGCGCCGCGTCCTGACGCGCAATAGAGACAACGCCCACACACCGGAACAAAACTGAAGACCACGTGATCGCCTGCGGCAAACTCCGTCACCTCCGAGCCGGTCTCGCGCACGATGCCGCTCGCTTCGTGACCCATAACCATCGGCATGGTTCGAGGACGAGAACCATCGACGACCGAGAGATCTGAGTGACATAAACCGGCGCCAACGATCTCAACCAAAACCTCGCCCGGACCAGGACCGGCCAGCGTCACGTCCTCAACTACTAAAGGCAAACTTTCCGCGAAAGGCTGCGGCGCACCTGATTCGTACAGCACGGCGGCTTTTGTTTTCATTGGGCACCGATGATAAGGCAAGAGTGAACGCCGCGCACGTTAACTCTGGAATTAGTTGTAGGGGCGTTCCTCCGTGGGCGTCGCGATCAGGCAGAAAGAGGGGCGCCCACGGAGGGACGCCCCTACAACTTATCAGACTCAGCGAACGTTGAAGGCTAGGGCGCGGTCGGTTGGAGCGATTCACTCGCCGGCTGGGGAGCGCGGCGCGGAACGAGGTCATGCGGAGGCGTATTGAGATCCCAAACGATCCCTACCCACGAAAAAACCCGGAGCACGTAGTGAGCGACATCAATCTCCCACCAGTAGAAGCCTTGTCGTTCAGACGCAGCGTAGTAGTGATGATTGTTGTGCCATCCTTCGCCAAGCGTAATCAGCGCGACAAACCAATTGTTGCGGCTGTTGTCGTCAGTGGCGTAGCGGCGCTTACCGCTAATGTGCGCCAGCGAGTTAACCGTAAACGTGCCGTGATAGTGCGCGACGGTGCTGATGAAGAAACCCCAGACCAGCATCTGCAAACCCGACGTTCCCAGTGAAGGTGCGTATCGCTGAAGCAGTGTGCCAAGGCCAAACGTCGCAACGGCGAGCATAATTGGTGGCAGCGAGTAGAAGCGATCGAGGAAACGCAACTCTGGAAACTTGCTGAGGTTCGCGATCAACTTCCAATCCGTTTTCTGGCTATCGGCGGACAGGAACCACCCAAAGTGCGCCCGCCAGAACGGACGCGACAGCGGCGAGTGGAAGTCTTTCTCAGTGTCAGCGACCAGGTGATGACGACGATGATGGGCGGACCACCAGAGCGGACCCTTTTGATAAGAACACGTTCCGGTAAACGCGATCAGGAACTGGAAGAACCTGCTGGTTCGATAGGTGCGGTGTGACAACAGGCGATGAAAGCCGGCCGTGATCGCAAACATGCGCACGACGTAAAGCACCACGCAAGCCACAACCGCCACCGGACTGACGCCGGTGAAAATCACCAGCAAGCACGCCAGGTGCATGAACAGAAACTGTAAGCAGATGGAACGATCGAGCTGTTCGTGATCGACGGCGGGAGAATTTGTGAATTCAAACATTAAAAAGGCCTTGCTCTCCGGAGTGAGACATCACAGTTATGAACCTGATAACTCAGGCTTCTAGTTTTGCTTCCATAGTGATGTCCGCCTTGAGCACCTTGGAAACGGGACACCCGGCTTTCGCGTTGTTCGCCGCTGTTTCAAACGCCTGCTGATCCGCGCCGGGGACTTTCGCGGTCACGTCGAGATGTACTTTAGTGATCGCAAAGCCACTGTCAGTTTTTTCCAGCGTGACGGCCGCTGTCGTGCGGATGCTTTCGGCTGTCAGACCTGCCTGGCCGAGTTGTCCTGAAAGAGCCATCGAGAAACAACCCGCGTGCGCGGCCGCGATCAGCTCTTCGGGATTCGTGCCAATGCCATCTTCAAAGCGAGTGCTGAAGGAGTACTGCGAATCTTTGAGGACGCCGCTGTCAGTCGAGATCGTCCCTTTTCCATCTTTGAGGCCGCCAGTCCAAACCGCCGAGGCATTACGTTTCATTGAATCTCCTAAAGGTCAGCAAATTATTCCTCCACTATAGTACTGAATTGCCGCTCTTTGCTGTGTAATCTCTGTGTAATGTCTGCTTTTTCTATGAGACTTCAACGTTGATTAGTCGAGCGAGTCCAGGTGTCCTCGGGTCCAGGAACGTGGGCGTACGCCCGCTCTTACGTCCCCCGGAGTACTTTCTGTCCCAAACAACCTAACTTCGCCTTGTTCAGGTAGTGTGATTATGCCCTCGAACTTTAAGCCAACTTTTTCCAGCAGCCGGATCGAAGCATTGTTGTCGAGCGAAGTAATCGCCACGATGCGCTGCAATCCAAGCACATCTTTGCCGTAAGTCATCACCGCCCCGACCGCTTCAGAGGCATAACCTTGCGACCAGTAGTCCGGCAGAAAGGCGAAGCCGACATCCGCGTCGGGCAGCGTGTCCCTCTTCAGCAACCCGCACATTCCGATTGACACTCCCGAGTCTTTCAACTTAACCAGATAGGGTCCATAGCCAACTCGCTCATAGCTCGCGATCGGACCGTTTTGAATGTACCGCACAGCATCGTCGGTAGTTCTCACACCCTTGTCGCCGATGTAACGCAGAAACGACGGCTGATTGAGCAAGCCAAGAATAAACTCGGCGTCGGCTTCGGTGAACCTGCGAATCATCAGGCGCTCTGTTTCAAGTGCTATCAAACGTGTCTCCCCCGTCTCAGTGATCAGTGGTCAGTGGTCAGTGGTCAGTGGTCAGTGGTCAGTTAAGAATCTTATCGCCGTAACAACAGAGTCAAGCTGATTCCGGACGACATCTGGTCACCAACCTCGAACTCTGCCTTTCGCTTTTCTACCTTCCGCTTTTCTGCTGTCTGCTGTCTGCTGTCTGCTTTCGGACCTCTGTCCTCTGCCTTCTCTATCCTTTCAATTTCAACCCAAAGTGATGACAGTCAATCGTCATCCGCTTGATCAAGTAGAACCTATGCGCGCGGAAGCGCTGAACGTTTGAATCCAGATGAAACTGATCGCAGTCGTTCTGCTTCGCATATTCGACTAACCAATCAAACACGGCGCCGCCGTAGCCCTTTGATCGTTCGTCGCTCAGCGAAACCAGATCGTCGACATACATGAACTTGCCCCACGCCAACGACTCGGAAATGCGAAACCCGCCGACAGACTTTACTTCGCCATCCGCCTCGTCCTTCAGATAGGCCAACTCGTAGCCGGCGATTTCCTGCTGCCGTTTCACGCGCAAGAGAAACTCATCCGGCTGCACATGCGGACGGAGCTCGGCCATCACCGGATAACAACTGCGAATTTCATCGTCACTCCTGGCTAAGAAAACATTTTCGACCACGTCAACCTCGCATTCTAAATTCAAAAAACTGACACCCGAAAACATCAAGTCTTAGACACGATTTACAAGATGAACAAGATTAGCCATGCTGGTCAAACTCTTCTTGTCTTGTCTTCCTGTCATCTTGTCATCTTGTCAATCCTGTTAATCCTGTCCATTCCTAACCCTGGGAACAATACTTCGCGGCGAGCTTCCTGACAGTCGTCGAGTTTCGCAGCGTCGTCGGCATGCCGAGCGCTTTGGCAAGCATCGGCCCGGAAATCTCGGAGTCGACAAATTTGACGCGGCACAACCAATACAGCTCACGCCCTCGCAGATGGAACTCGTCAGTCTTTGAAGACAACGAACCCAGCTTTACTTGCGCAGCCTGCCCAGGATCAGCCGCCATGAAACCAATATACAGCGCGTGGCTGGCGCTCACGTCTGAAGCGGGAAACGGCTGGTGTTCGGCAATCTCGGCCAGTTCGGAAGTGGAGCGGATAAAAGTAGCGACTTCGTAACCCAGCGTCTTGAGCAGGAAACTCTCGACCTTTTTCTCAAGCGCCTTAGTGCTTTTGGAGGTTGAATCAAAAATTACATTGCCGCTGGCGATGAACGTCTCCACATTCGAAAAGCCGAGACTCTCGAACAAACTACGCAAGTAGTCCATCTTGAGGGTGTGACCACCAACATTTATGGCCCGCAGGAATGCGACGTATTTCGGCATGATGTTTTGCCTGTGCGTTGTCTGCTTTCTAAACCGAGGTCACTGGATTCGCGCGGGCGTCGCCGTGTAGGAATCGTAAGCGGCACGCGCGAGGTCGGCAATGAGTTTCTCCTGGGCCTCGGCCGGCAATTTGGAACCAGTAATCAGCACCGCCATCGCCAGGTGACCTTTGTTTTCGGGAAGCGTGATTATCCCGACGTCGTTAGTCGTCGCACCGGCGTCGCCTGTGCCAGTCTTGTCAGCCACCTCCGTGCCGGGCGGAAGATTGCCGCGCAAACGATGTTCGCCGATTTTGGCTTTGACCATGAATCCCAGCAGAAGATTTAGTTGCGCCGGCTGTAACAGCTCACCCTTTTGCAGCCGAGTAAGCAAACGTGCTAGATCGGAAGCGGTGCCGGTATTCGGCTTGTCGCGGTGCGCGGAGAATTCGCGAACGGTCGAGATGATGTCGATGTTAGTGAACCCGAGCGAACGCATGCGGTTGGTTACGCTCGCCGGCCCGCCAACCAACTCCAGCAGCTTGTCGCTGGAAGTGTTGTCGCTCCGTACGATCGCCAATTCCACCAGCTCGGCTACCGACTTCTCCACCGGCTTCTGCCAAAGATCGGTATTGAACTGCGAACCCGGCGCTACGTCGGCGGGAGTGACGCGCACTTTCTGATCCAGCTTGAGCCGCTGTTCTTCGACGTCCTTCAGAACAGTCACAGCGAGTGGCAGTTTGAACACGCTGTACAGCGGCAATTTCTTCGCGCCGTCAATCTCCAACGAGCGGCCGGTCCCGATATGAACGATCGCCACGCCAATGTCGCCGCCGGCGTTTTCGCACAGTCTCCTCAGGACCTGCATCAGTTCCGCGTCCGCAGCTTCGGTCCTTGAAGCCGGAGACGCGCTGTCCACCACGGAGCCGGAGTTGGTCGGTGCTGCTTCGCGGTTGCAGGCTAAACCTGCGATGGTTACGACCAGAACGCCGAACGCTAATACTAAACTTCTGTTTCGTCTTAACACTGTCGATGTCCTTCTTTAGGCATCCAGCCAGGTTGGCATTTACAGAACCGAGCGCGGTAGCGCCGGATCATAGGATCAACTTATTTGGACGAATGACGCAGGATCCGGCGCTACCGCGCTCGGTTCTGTAACAACGCGCTCACGCAGGCGGTTCCGACAAGCGGACAATCGCTGCGCCTTCCAGCAATGCGGCCTTTGCCTCAGCGAAGGTTAGAAGTTGCAACGCTGCGTTTTCGTTTTCCCAACGAATAGTCCGGCTCTCGATCGACTCCGTCGAGCCCGTCTCCCGTACCAGGAAAAACTGCACGGCGGCGTCCTGGCCCCGCTTCGTGAACAGTTGAACCCCAAGTGGCGCGACGATCTCGCCCACCGTTCCAGCTTCTTCAGCAAGCTCTCGCAGCGCAGCCACGCGCGGCGTCTCGCCGGGATCGATGTGCCCCTTCGGCAAAACCCAGTTGAGACCGTCAGACGACGAGACTACGAGATAGAGAACTTCGGAGTCACTTGCGCGGAACACGACAGCGCCGGCATGAGTTAGTGTGGTAGACATTCAGTTCCAGTGGATCGCGTCGAGCTTTGCGAAGTCGCAAAGAGTTTTCACCAGGGATAACTATTGAGATGGATCTCGCCCTCGGGCCAAACGAACTTGCCTGTAGGAATCACCATTACGCCGAGCGGCGACAAAATCTCGCCGTTGGGTTGTTCGACGGTAACGGGCTGATGAACGACCTGCCAGCCTTGTGACTCATAAAACGCCACCCGCCACGGCATACAAAAAAGAAAGCCAGCATCAATTTCCCAGCGGCTAAGGAAGTCCACGGTGTGTTGCATGAGTTCGCGTGCGTAGCCGTGCCGCTGCCAGGGAGGCAACGTAACCACACCGCCTACGCCGCCCACCTTCACCGGTTCGCCGGCCACGAGTACATCGTGTTTCAGTATGCCGACGTGGCTCACCGGGATGCCGTCAATCTCTAACAGGAAGTGCAGATCTTTCGGCCGCCAACGAAGATTGAAAGCGTCGGCGCCAAAGATGTCGTCGCCCCAGCCGTACAGTTGTTGCGTTTCGGCTTCGCTGAGCGAGTCGGTTTGTCTGATGGTTTTAGTCACGCGGGGGAGTTGTCCACACGGGAAACTGTCAGGCGCCGCTTGAGACGCTGGCTGAACCATATCGCTCCGCCGCCCGCGCGCGCGCTTTGACAGCTTCCACTTCACGGTCCCGCGGCGGCGCGTTGGTAACCAGATTGCTCAGCAGCTCGTGGGCCGCTGCCGCTACCTGCTCAACGGCGCGATTGAAAACCGCTTCGTTAGCTTTGGAAGGCTTGGTGGACCCGCTGAGTTTTCTCACGAACTGCAGCGACGAGGCGTGAATCTCTTCGTCAGTCGCCGGCGGTTTGAAGTTGTGCAAGACCTTAATATTTCGGCACATGGTATCTCTTCCCCTGATCTTTATTTGAGTCTATTTTGCCTGCATCCACCGTCGGACTCAAAGGCAGCGCGGCTCCCATCAATTGTCGGAGTCAACCGCTACCAGCTGACGACCTTCCCGCCGCCAGCCTCGCTCGCACATCACACATTTGAACTGGCCGGTCTTTCCCTGCCCAGCATGTTTCAGGCGGTTGCCACACTTGGGACAACTCACGCTCCAAAATGCTTCGCCAAGACTCAGCGGTAGTTCGAGCAACTCGACAATTAGTTCAATCAGCATAGAACAGTAATTACGAATCTCAGCGCGGCTGGTTCACCGGAAAATTGATAACAACCGAACTCAGCTCTGAAACCAGGTCGCGAACACATGCTGCGTGTCGAGATATTCTCTGACTTCGCTAATCTTCCCATCCCGAATCGTCATTAACATGTGGTACTCGTTGTTGTAGACACGCCCGTTTCGTAGCTCGCCGTACGACTCAATCTCCACAGCCACTTTTTCGCCTTCGGCCACCAAGCCTTTAACCGTCATCTTCAGTCCGCGCTTGAGCTGTCCGTCCATGCGGTAGAAGAGACCGCTGATCTTCTCTCTGTTGTAAACACCGGCCGCAGGCTGATGCTCAGGCTTACCGGAGATCCACCAGGTAACGTCGTCGGTCATCCTATCGAGCGCGCCGGCAATGTCGTTCGCAGTGAAACAGGCGAAAACTTCTGATACCAACGCCTTGTTTGCTTCAGTGGTCATTTTTCGACTCCTCGTGTTGCGCTTGTTTGCCCGACGCTCGTCAGATCAGTCCACATGTGCTGGACGATGCGCCAGCGATTCCTGCGGTCTCGCCGGAGAACTACGAGATAGCTTCCCGAGCCTGACCGAACTCCGGCGCCTGGCTTTATCTCCTCATATTCGCCACTGTCGTACGCAAGATTTCCGGATTGTCCCGTCACCACGCTGGTCACCTGAAGTTTGGAAGGATGCGAGGCCAGCGCTCCGGCGAACAGCTCGCGTATCTCCGCCCGACCAGTGAACCGGCTCCCGGTCGCCGGCATGAACACTGCGTCTTCCGCGTACAAAGCCATCAGGCCTTCCAGATTTTTTGCGCTCCATTCCTTCGCCCAACGTTCGCTAACCTGCGCGATTGCGTTGACGTGTTTACGAGGAGGACGAGGACGACGATTCGGCACGCTGTCCTGGAGATCATCGAGGCCCTGAGCAGCAACCGCCGCCGACATCACGACAACCACGCCGGTGCCGATCAGCAAACGTGCAAGCAAGCCCCTGGTCGGTTGATAGCGCAACACGTCAGCTTCCTCCTGAATTACAACGCTCCGGGTCAACCTGCAACTTCATGGCGTCTTCAAGCATACGTAGACGGCGTGCTGTCGATCCTCTTGCTTCCACGATCGCAGGGCTGCCGGAAGTGACAATGCCAAACTCGTCGTCGCCAAGGATTGCTACGAGGCGAGAGTCTACCGCCTTTCGCAATCTCGGATCTTCCGAATCCGAGAGTTCAATTCCGTTCGCTTCATCAAGCGGCAGAAAGACAATCATATCGAGCTGCTGGATCGCGCCCAAAACCATTCCGAGCACGGCCTCGTTAAGAGCCTCCGTCTGATCACGACGAAGATCGTTGAGCGCCAGCAGGTAAGCCAGGTAGTCGATCGGACTGCGTTCAAAGATGACTTTCGCGCCGGATGGATACTGCTGCAGTCGATCGAGGTTGAATTCGAGCTGTCGATAGAAGTCGTCTGCGGTCGGGTCTGCGGAAAATTCTTCTCCGTAGTCTTCGACCAGCACCGTGTAAGCTTCAGGCTCGTGAGCAAAGTCGAGGTGGGCGCGCAGAAATTCCTCGATCAAGGTCGACTTACCAGAACCATGCGTACCTGAGACTGCGATTCTCAAGGCCAGGCGCTCCTGATGACCTACCTCTTCGCCCAGGCGATTGTCGGCTCGGTCCACTCTTTCAGCGGCCGGTAAAGAAAGCCGTGCTTGAGACCGGTGTTCACTTCAACTTCTTTCCACTGGTTGATTCCAGTAGCGTCGGCCCGGTAGTCCTGACACGATTGCGCCAGGTCGCTGCGCTCGTAAATCGAAAGCACGTTGCCGTGTAAATCCACCGCTTTCAAAAACTCTTTATTCGCCGAGCACGCCGCGATCAAAACGAAATTAACGTCGCGATTCTTAAGGTAAGTTGAGACGAGCATTGCAATCCACGAACCTTGCGAAGCTCCGACGACGGTGATCTGTTTCGCCGGCACGCCAGCCTTGAGCAACTGCCTGACTTGTTCTGCAACTTTACCGGCGTAAGGTTCAATTTCGCGATCCTGCTTGCGTGCTTCGCTGACCACAATCACACCGCTCTGTTTGAAAGTGTCCAGAATCTGCTCGTACTCGTACACGCCAAACCTCGGGCTAACCGGGCGAGTGTTGCCGGCGGCGACAATGTAGCCTGACAGATAAATCAGGTAGTGGGCCTTCTGATCAACTTGCTGCGGCACCTCGCTCAAAATCGCGCCAGGCTTCTGCGCGGCGTGCGCGCTTCTTTCCGCAACACTCAGCGAACTACAAGAAAGACCCAGCAGTAAAACCGCTAGCAAAAATCTGGACGCGAGATTCATTACTTCAATTTCCCCAAATCGCAAACGAATGCAAAGTGAGTTCGCTCAGCTACGAACGACTCATGTAGTCGCCCACACAAACAGCCAAACCAGGAATCCGGTAAACACCATTCCCAGCCCGGCCATGAAAACGTCGATAACGACCCATGCCCGTCCTTTGGCCCGCCAGCGCTGATGAGTTTGCAGCCGAAACGATCGCGAAAGCAGATAGCGCCAACCCGAAACTGCGTAAGCGCCGTATTCAATAAGCTCGAAAATTTCAGCAGCCAACGTCCACCATCCGAAAATTAATCACGACTCAAACCGGCGCGAACCTTGCGCCAGGGTTAATCTCGTGGGCCTTGTGGCGCACCGTCGTCGTAAACATACACCCATGTTTGCTTGCCTGACGCGAGTCTAGCGACAACTCGCTTGTAAGAGAAGGCGCTCTCGTATTCGTCAGCGCCGGCAAGTTCGGCTTCAGTGATCTCGAAGGCTATGCCCGGGACACGGCTAGCTTCGTTCCCGTTGAACTTTGCGTTCGCGTGGTGTGACTTACCGAGTTTGGCGGCAACTACGCTGTCTTCGATCTTAACTAACGACGGCTCATACCCAACCAGCTCATCACTGTGGCCGTTGAGCGTCCTGCCGAAAGTAGATTGCTGCACGTCTTCTTGTTGCAGCGTGCCGTATGAAAACAGTAGTGGCATAACTCTGTAGGACGCCAAGTTTCAACAACTCTTCATCGCCAGGGACACGAGCACAACCGTCAACACGCCGGCGACGAAACCGACAATTACGATCGCAGTTTTACCAGCTTTAGTTTTCTTCATCGTTTTGTCCGCGCTTTTGACAGCCGCGCTGAAACCTTCGGACTGGTGAGTTCGCGAAGTGCGTCTTTCCCAACCCATCGCGCCGCGGGCTCCGTGGAAGCCGCCAGCCGCTGGGCTACCGCCACCGCGGCAGCGTGGAGCGTGGAATTGCGTTTGCCCGTCGCGCGCAGGGCCATGTTCACGGCCTTCTTGACGAAGTTGCGTTCGTCGTTTGCGGCGCGCTCGATGAGACTTAAGCCGTGAACAAAGCGCTCGTCGCCGGCAGTTTTGTCGTGCACGGTGAGTGCCCACAGCAGCGCAAAGGCCGCACGCTTCTCGAATTCTTCGCGCCGGCTAGACCACTGCTCAACTTTGCGCCAGGCGTGCGGCGTGCGGTCAAACAACACGAAGCACACGGTATCGCAAACTGCCCAGTTGTCGAAGTCGCGGCACCAGCGATCCATTTGGGCGGGCGTGACGCGCTCCGGCTCGTCGACAAACGATGCCAGAAAGCGCGCTTCGTACCAGCCGGTGTCCCACAGCGCGGCGGCAAGTTCGTGACTCCGGCCGAGCTGTTTCGCCAGTGATTGTATGCTGGGCATCGAGACGCCAAATGCGTTTGTCGACGGAATCGCGTATCGCGCCATGCCGTCGCGATTGGCTTTGGTGCCTTTGCGTTTCAGCCAGGCGATGGCTGTCGCGACTTCCTGCTCAACCGGCGGGCGCTCGGTGTGACTGCGCGCTTTGACACTTCTTTTTGGTGTTTGCTTTGTCATTCGGCGGATTCACTTCCAAGCGCAACCGTTGGGATCCTCGGTGGGCGATTTACTGATCTGCACTGGTTACCGCTTCGCGGTAACAGTTGCCGGTGCCCTGCCCGCGTCTTAGTCTAGAACAAAAACCTCTTCAATTTGCCCGCCCACCTAACCGCTCGGTACCACACGCGTTTCCCGATGCCCCATTTCGGATCGGCTGAATACCAATAAGTCGGCTCACCCAAAGTGAGGAAGCTCTTCAACCGGCCGTCCTCAAAGAAAAAAGTAGTAGTGCCGAAACTATTGCCATAGGTGACTTGACCGTTCTCCGACTCGTAGGTGGGCGGACCGAGTAAGTCGATAAGTTGCTGTTTCCGTATTGGTCGGTACCCAACCTTCATCGGCGAAGTCGTGCGGTCGAGCGTCTGAAGTTCGTTCAGCACAATTTCGAGATCCGCGTACGCGCGCTCTTTCGTGGAGCTGAATCGTTTGGCTGCCGCCAGCGCCTCACTCGAAAAAGTGAAGGTCTCTTCCTGAGACCGAACCGGCGCACCCGCTGCGAGCCGACCGAGCGGATTCAAGATGAACAGCAACACAGCTACCCAAATGAAAATGTCTCTCAAGGACAGTCGGCGAACTAGACGTAATGCTTCGTAAGTGTCAGCCACATTTTCACCGTTCAAGGTCCTGTCCAAAGCACAAACGATAGCCGTTGCAGTCTTCCACGTCGAAATCGCGGCAACCGTAAGGCTGCTCACAAATGTCGCGCGCGATCTTCACGCCCTTCGCCTTAAACTCTTCATTAAGCGCCTCGGCGTCTTCGATCCAGACGTACGCGTCCCAGGCTCCGCCTTCCGGATCGACGGTGCGGTTGGGCCGCATGACGCCAGACGTTTCGAGTTGGGCCAACATGATCACGATGCCGCTGCGCATGACCATGCAGAAACCGGGCGGGTCACCCCAGAAGCGTTCGTAACGGAACCCAAGCTTATCTCGGTAGTAATTCGCCGTAGTGACAACGTCGTCGACGATGAAATACGGCGCGATGCTCCAGCGGGGTGAGTTAGCAGCGTTATCCGTCATCGATTTGTCCCGTCTCCAATCGTTGCTTTAGTAGTGAGACTACGATGCCAAATTGGATCTTTTAGCTGCCGCACAACAGGCCAACTAACTCAGCGCTCTTCTAAGTGCAGCTCTCGCGAGCAGGCGGGTTGAATCCAGTGTCGGTAACGGAGAATCGTCGGGCCGCACGATTAGAGGTATCTCGGTGCAACCGAGCACAACCGCGTCGCACCCGCGCGTCTTTAGTTTGTCTGTGACTTCATTAAAGAACAGCCGCGAGTTTTCCAGGAAGACGCCGTTGACCAACTCCTTGAAGATGATCTCATTGATCTTTTCCCGGTCGGCTAAGTCAGGTATCTCGCTCTCGATTTTGAATCCCGCCAACGCCTCGGGGTAAACATCGCTCTCCGCCAGATACTTCGTGCCCAAAATTCCGAGCCGTCCGTAGCCCAAACCGTGGGCCTCTTCGGCGACTGCGCCGGCGATGTGCAGCCAGGGAATGGGAGACTGCGGAATTAGATACTTGAATGCCTGGTGGTAAGTGTTGTCAGGGCAGATGGCGAAGTCGGCTCCAGCCTTCGCGACCTTGTGCGCGGATGCTGCCAGCAGTCCGGCGACGGCTTCCCAGTCGTTCGCGTAAATGTGTGGCATGTGTTCGGCCATCGCCATCGAGTTCATGGTTATCTCAGGATGATTGTGCTCACCCAGGAACGCCGGCGCCTCCAAACAAATCGTGCGGTAACACAGGGCGGCGCCCTCGGCACTGCCGGCTACGATTCCAATGTGTTGGGTCACAGTTTCGCCTCCGCTGTCAGGTCTTCGACTCAGTTAACGATCACCGCTCGTCAGATGTGGCAGAAGCGAACTTCGTTGTGCACTCCGCGGAAACGCTTCGCTGAAGACACGCAAGAGGGCCTTCCCCGCTCTGCCCTTTGAATCAAATCCCTGGCCGGCAAGTTTGGGCGCCAGGATGACGATGTTGCTGCACGCCCAACAGATGCTGGCGTAAAGCACCACCTTGCCCTCAGAGAAAAACTTGATTGCGTAAGGAGGTTCATGACAACCCGCTGAATACTGATGATCGAAGGTTTGTGACCGCCACAGCGAAGCGATTGAACGGGCCTGTGCGCCCTCGACGGTTTTGACAGCGGCGATGGACTTAATGCTTCCCATCTCACCCTGGTCGCCAATTAGAGCCAGCTCGACCCGGTCGACTGCCGGCAATCGGTTGGTAAACGGCAGCGTCTTCGTATTAATTTCCCGCCGCAATCGTTGCAGGCTTCGCTCGTCTTGCGCGCTTGTTGGAACGAGCGCGCAGAGAAACCCGGCCAGCGCAAGTCCGATTACAGTCAGTTTTCTCTTCGTCATGTCCTTGCTTCTTTGCGGCGGTCGCGGACGCCGACAATCAATCACTTAAGAACTGGCAATCGGCAACCGGCGTTGAGAAACGTCTCGGACGGCTTGGCGTTGACACCGTCTAATCCCCAACTGAGTTCAAACGCGAAGTCCCAACCATAGTTCGCCTGCTCACCGGCATACTGCAAATGCGCCCGATACTCTCCCTTGCAATATTGAGTCGACTTCCCACCCAAGTCTCTCCACCAACGATTCACTTCCCTCTCTTCGTATAAAGTCCAGCCATGGCTGGTCAGGGCGTCCTCGTAAAATGCACGAATCTGCGGATACGGTGCGCCAGTTAGATACTTGCCAGAAACCAGTCTATGACTCGATTGGTACCCGGCTGACCTTGCGTTGGGGAGAGCCGGGATAGCCTTAAACTCCTGCTCAAGCTCCTTTTGAATCTGGGCAGCTCGCGGGTCGGCCTCCACCTTAACGATGTTCATCAAACCCATGAATCCAAAAACAAGACCCGCTGGCAGCACTACGATCAAGACCAACAGGATAAACCCCGACGGATTCAAGCTACCGTCGTCACGACGAAACAATTGTTTTATTGCCTGGGGAATCATGCTAGAGCGGTAAGCGACAGGTCCGGAGTTCAACTTGGAATCACCCGCCGAGCCAGCGAAACCTACTTCGCTTCCCTCGAGCGCTTCGCAAAATGCCAGAGCCCGCCCGTAATCTCGACTGGCAAACGATAGCCCAGTTGGCGGGCCAGCATGACTATCTGCCCACGATGGTGTCCTTCGTGCGAAACGAAATAAGTTAAGACGTGTCCTACATCAAGCGGAAGGTTGCGCCAGGCGTACGCCGAGGAGGCGGGGATCGTGCCGCCTCGGTCCAACCCGAGCTTGAGCAAACTGATGACGCCGCGGCTGCTTTGGCGCAACGCTGGGAGTAGTTGCTTCGGTCCAACTTTGTGACGATCGACAGCGCGCGGCACCACGATGCCGTGTTCCTTTCCGAGCGTCTTGATCCACATGCACCGCGCGTTGTGAATGTGGCCGGCAATCATCCGGACCGTTCGTCGTGGAGCGCCCGGCACCGCGGCGCCCCAGAGCTCGTTGGGCAAGTGCTCGATCAGGAAGGCGGTGACGCAGTTGTTGGTGCGCCACGCGGCAAGCAGCATTTCCCGATGGTCAAGTTCAGATTCCATCAAACTCTTCATCGAGTGAAACAGGCTGACGTTGAGCGTCAGACTTCGCCGGGCGCGGCTAGCAGCACGCCCGGAAGCGGTAGCAACCAGGTGAGACGTTAGGTATGAGCGCTCCTGGCCAGTGGGTTATTAGTTGACGACGACTAACACTTCAGGCAATAAACAACGCCCTCCTCTTCGTCTCCATTCCTAATCGTCGTCGCGAAATAGATAAAGTGTTCCGCCTCCGGATACTCTTCTACCTTTCTCCGCGCGATTACCAACAACGCCTGCTTGATTACGTCGTCTGGCACATTCGATCCAAATCCACCGCAGTTATCGCCGTGCGCCGACCACCCCATCTTGCGCGCGCCTTTGGTGTGGTAACAGTAATCCGGCGCGGTTCTGGCGCACTCCATCTTCGGCGTTCCGCCGGCGTCCGCGTGGATCCAATAATCTTCGGGCGTGGGCAGCCGCGCGTCCTCTTGAAACTGATCTTGTATGAGTCTGTGGAATCGCCGGTCAGCGCATAGCTGGAGGAAGCCCAATATTACCGGGATGCCAGGATTGGGATATTTTTGAAGTGCCCAACTCTCTTCAGTGAGCACATTCGATTTTACTTCTGTAGTCATGAGATCTCCTTATCGATGGGAATGGTGAGTGGATGCTGTTTCAACAGACAAATAAAGTCAAGGAATGTGGACTTGCGAGGTCTTTACAGAACCGAGCGCGGTAGCGCCGGATGCTACGATCTACTTGGGCCAAGAGCAGGGTGGATTACGAAGAACGCGATTGTGGCAATCACCTTCCCATGAGTTGATTCTCAGGATCCGGCGCTACCGCGCTCGGTTCTGTAAAGACCTCGGCACTACCTCAGATACCGAAACACTGACATGAACCCGAGCAGGAACTTGTCGCCCCAGATCGACGCAATTATTCCTACGGCAACCACGAAGACGACGCCCGCGAGAAGCGGGATATGACCCCACAGCACCAGACCGCCTGCGAGAACAGCACCGAAGATGAATCTAAGGAGTAGAGTGATAGACACTTATTTTTCACGCCCAACCTCGGATTCAGTGCCAAAAGATCCTCCGCAGATTACGCAGATTACGCAGATGGCAACAAAATGTCTCAAGCCCCGAAGACAAAGTGGCATCTGCAAAGGTTCTGGTTTTGAGGCCATCGCAATCGGCGTAATCTGCGGACAGGTCTCAGCTTGGGCGCCGGATCGAGTAGAGCCGATGCTCCGTCCGTATAAGCAAGCGCTCGCCAACCAGCGCCGGCGACGCCTGGGCCATGTCGTCCAGTTCATTCACGCGCAATAACTTGAATTCATTGCCCGTCGAGATCACAAACGTCTGGCCTTCCTCGCTCAGGCAGAACAGCTTGCCGTTGTAGGCCCAGGGTGAAGTCGTGAACGCCGTTGCTCTCGGGTCAATTCTGGTTTTGTAAGTCTCCACGCCGGTCTTCGCATCGTAGCGATTTAGGATTCCAGTCTCCGTCAACGTATAGACGGCGCCCTGGTAGGCCACTGCCGACGGCAGGTAGGTCCCACCTTTCGGCTGCATCCAAACGATAAACTCATTTGAGGTCTTACCCTTTTCCAAAGAGATGTTGCCCGCAGCACCGGGACGAACGGCAAACATCGGACGTCCGCGACCGCCATTGACATAAAGTAAGCCGTCATAAGCGAAAGGTGTCGGCACCGGCGCACCCGACACTCCCGACATGCGCCACAATTCCTTTCCCGCCAGGTCGTAGCTTATAACCTCGCCAGGTCCGATGGTCACGATTTCGGTGCGCGCGTGCCGCCAAACGAATGGCGTCACCCATGCTGACCGCGCCGGCTGTCCCTTGGCCAAGTCCCGATTGGTACGCCAAACTTGCTTGCCCGTTTTTTTGTCGAACGCGGCGACGTACTGTTGCTTCTCGTTGTCGTTCACGATCACCAGCAGGTTCTCCACCAGCGCCGGTGAACTCCCGGTTCCGAAATCGAGGTAGATCGGATTCGCTTCAAGCGGCGTGGACCACACCGGCTTCCCTTTCAAGTCAAACGCCCACAAACCCATGTTGCCCACATACACGTAAATCAACTTCCCGTCGGTCACCGGGCTCTCCGACGCAAAACTGTTCTTGCGATGGCGTCCGCCCGGAGGCTGTCCCGCGTAAAATTCCTTCTGCCATTCCACTTTGCCGCTCTTCAGATTCAGGCAATAAAGGACGTAGTGGAGATTCACTTCCTTCGGTAGCTCGATGTCCCGGGCTGTCACCCGATCAACTACCTCCTTCTCCGGCAGCCCCTGTTTCATTAGTTCCGCCACATACTCATTGCTGTATTCCGTCCCGATTTGAGGTGGCTTCGACTTGCCGTCTGTCGTTACGGCGGTCACGAACACTTTGCCGCCGGTCACAATCGGCGACGACCAGCCGCGCCCGGGAATCTCCTGCGACCACTCAACGTTCTCAGTCTTCGACCAGCTTTCGGCGAGACGCGCATCCGTCCCCACGGGATTCGAGTCCGGTCCGCGAAACTGCGGCCAGACGATGTCCTTGGCGTGAACTGTCGTTGCCCCAAGCAACATTGCGCAGACCGCCGCCCGCAGAAGCACGTCAAGCTTCATGACGTTTCGAATAGTTTCCAGTTTGGCAGGAAGTTTTCTCATTATTCTCTCTCTGGGTTGTTGTGTCGAGTTCCGTGGATCAAGTCGGCTCGCTGACGAGACTGCTGGAACGTCCGGTGGATTTGGTTATCACTCTAACCGCGCCAATCGTTGTTCGCAATCTTACGTAGAAACTTCGGTTAAGGTTCTGACGTCGTCACAACGTAGCCAAGGGGAATCTTCCTTCCGAAAATGTGGATCGGCAGATTACGCAGATTACACGGATTCAAAACTAGAAGCCGGTAGATCGTTACTCACAACCGCTCTTACGCTTCTGGCGTTGGGTTCTCTCAATCTGTGTAATCTGCGTAATCTGCGGATTCTTCTTATCTGCGGTGTCGCAGCAAACTTCCAGCAAAAATAGACTGGAGTGCGACACTATGGCCAAAGGCGCCAGACTGCCGCACTCCAGGGAGTTGAGTTTCTTTAACGCTGACTAAGTTCAATTACCTGCACTGCACGATCTGACCCATCCTCCAATTTCTCGCCAGGCTGACGATGGGCGTCGAAGCGTCATCCTGACGTTGATAATCAAACGCGTCCATTTCCATCGGAATGTTGTTGTAATCGTAATCGCCGTCGACGTATCCGTTCGTATATTCGCGAGCGAAGCCGTCAACGCCCAGAACGTCGTATTGGCAGATATGCACGAACTCATGCTTCAGCAGTTTGAGCGTGCGAACGCCCATCCGGCGTTTGTTAAAGACGATCAGGTTGTTGCCATAGGTCGTCGCGCTCGCCTGGTGAATGAAGGCGCCGGACGAAGCTAGTTCTTCCACCACGCGCACGCCGTCGACGAGCCGAGCCGGATAGAACTGTTTCAGATAGGTCTTCTCGTCTTCAGTGAGTTCCTTGCCACGAAAGAAGTACATGTTGTGGTGGTCGCGCATGTAACGGAAGAAAATTCCCTCATAATCCCGGCGCAGCAATTTTCCCGCGCCACGACCATACGACTTCTTAGCCCTGATCACGACATCTCGACGGCAGGTGGCGCCGTCGTTCTTGTAACCGGCCGGGCAGGTTCCCCAGCAAACGGGCCCGACGCCGTTGAAGCCGGCCTTGCATTTCGGGTAGCACAGAGCGCCGTCCTTTTCCTCGTTGCTGTCGCAGGTCCTCAGGGGCTTGCCTGCGCCGCGCGTGTATGAGTCCTTCCCGAAGATATGCGCGTCGCGACGGCAAGTACAGCCGTCGTTCTTATAGCCTTCGGGGCAGGTGGATTTGCCGCGGTTCTTTTTCCAGAGGCAACACTTGTCGTACGAAGGGCAGTCGCTGTTGTCAGCAGAGATGATCTTGGCGTTGCGGCGGCAAGTCGCTCCGTCGTTCGTGTAACCTTCCAGGCACTTCTGCCAACACACGGGACCGGCGCCGTTATATCCAGCTTTGCACTCCGGATAACAAAGCGCGCCGTCCTTTTCCTCACCACTGCCGCAGCCGAGCGCCGACCCCGCGCCGCGGCCGTACGATTCACGCGAAATGATGTGCGCATTCTTGCGGCAGGTCGCGCCGTCGTTCGTGAAGCCTTCCGGGCATTCTTCCCAGCAGACGGGACCAACGCCGTTGTAGCCCGCCTTGCACACCGGATAACAAAGCGCGCCGCTCTTCTCGTAACCTTTGCCGCACGGCGGCAGCGACTGCGCGGGTGAAGCAGGAACGGGCGGAGCGGGAGCGGGCGAAGCCGCTGACGCATGATTAGATTTTGCAAACTGAGTTACGTCGAAAGTGCTTGCGCCTAATAGAACGAGAAGCGACAACGCCATCAGCAGCGCGAGCCGACGTCGGTTTTTCCGTCTGGGTGAGGCAGAGCGTACTTCCGTCTGCTCGCCTTTATTCAAACTGTGAGTGTAGTTCATCGTAATGTCTCCTTAAGACTCTGAGGTTCAAATCGAGTAGTTCAGCAGGTCCGCTCGCGTGGCTTGTTGGCACAAACAACGACCCCAGGAGGTCCACTCATCACGGCGGGCTCCTTTGAGGTGAATCGACCTGCACCCACTAAGGCGTAAGGAGCGACCGGAAACTATCATCCGGCAAAAATATTTCTTATTGAGGAGGTTTTAACTCTGATTGAGCGTCGGTGAGGGCGGGAGGCTAGCCAGCGGTTTGGCGGCCTTCAAGAGCGGAAGAGGATCACTAGAACGGGGATTGGCACTAAAGTCGACTTTGAGTCGGTGAAGCCGACGACCGACGATAGCCCAGCACTTCAGTGCTGGGAGGCACGTTCGGAACAGGCGATGCTATTGCCGCGAGTCTGCTTTTTGTTTGGCTAGCTCGGTTCGGAAAGCTTGCTCTCGGTTTGCGACATACTTGGCGTAGCCTTCCGGATCGATGAAAGCTGCGAAACCGCTTTTCTTTCGCTGCTCGTATTTTGATTCGAGGTCGAAGTAACCGCCGTGCGCGCCGAGAAAAATATCGCAGGGCAGTTCTTTAAGGACGCGGAACGTCTTTTCAAAATCAGCCGCCATTTGTGGGTAGACGGGGTTGTTGACGAGCTTGTAGCCGGGATTTACGTTCGGGCTGCCAATGATGACGACGTTGTAAGTCTTGCCATTTTCCTGCACCTTCATCGTCCACGTCGTGCACCCGCGCGTATGTCCGGGAGTCAGATGTGCAACGAGAACGGCGCCGCCCAACTTCACCTCTTCGCCATCACGCAGCACCTGATCAACCTTCGTCGGCGGAAACCGCATTGAGGGATCGTTGCCATACTGAAAGTCGTCCTTGCCACCTGACTCGACGGTTGGTACGTCCGCGTCCATGACCAGATACTTCGCGCCGGTCAGCCGTTTGATCGCGGCACTGCCGGCGTTGTGATCGTAGTGGGCATGACTGATGAGGAGAATCTTTACGTCAGTGAACTTGAAGCCGAGCTTCTCCACGCTGGCCCGAATCATTGGCACGCTCTCTTCAAGATTACTGTTGATGAGGATGTGACCCTGCGGCGTGGTGACCAGATAACTCGCGAGGTCCTTGCTCCCGACATAATAAAGATTGTCCGCGATCTTGAACGGCGGAAACGGGTCAGTCCAATCGTTTGCCTGCGCATAAGTTCTGCCGGAACAGCCAAAGCTCGCGGCTAGCGCGGCCACTAAGAGGACCCAGAGTTTGAATCGTTTGCGTGTAAGAGTTTCCAACGCTGGTTCTCCTTCACTTTGTTTCTTCTTTTTCTAAGACTGCTCAACCGCCTGGCGCTATTCGGTATTCTCGCGCAGCAAGTTCTTGAGTTTGAGCGCCTGTTGGTTTCTCAAGACTCGAGCCGCCTGCCCAACCTGCTCAGCCAGCGCGGGATTGTTCTCCAGCACCTCTCGCCGTAGATGTTCAAGCACTGCGATGTTGCGCGTCAGCGGCGCGTCCCTCCTCACAAGTTTGACCTTGCTCTTTGCATACTTAGTCGAGACGCCTTCGAGCATTTGAGAACAATCTTTGACCGCCTCGTAATAAGCCTGCTCGTAACCAACAATCACGCCTGTTACTTTTGCGATCGTATGGTTCGACGCATTCTGTCCGGCAACGGCAGCGTCGCCTGTTTCGGTGACCGTTACCTCAATGTTCAACTGGTAATTGCCGTCCTGACGCCGAGCCTTTAGTTCAAGCCAGTTATCTTCAAAGGCAAATTCGAGTTCGGCCATACGTGACTCCGACGTTTCAGAGTCAGGCCGAGGAAAGTGTGCTACCACCGGCACGGCGACCGCGGGGATACGCACCGGTATGTCTCCGATCGAGATGGGAACGTCATTTACTTTCCAACTAAACTCTGGATTCTCAAAACCCTGAGCTGCCGCTTCGCAACGCACCACCGTGTCCTGATGATCGATGTAGAAACGGAATCTTCGTTTGCCACAGATGGGAGGAACGAAGACTTCGGCGAAACCTTCTTCGACTAACTCACTGTTGCCTCCTTCGAAGACTTCAATTGCCGCGCAGCAGGTCTCAATCAGATTCAAGCCGCCAATAGTGACTTCAACCGCCGAGCCATCGTCTTCCACGCGATCGAGTATCACTGCGATCCGCTTGTCCGAGGAATGCCAGTCCATATCTCCTTTGTGCGGCACCGGAATGCAGCCTTCGTAAATGGCGCCGATTGGTTGGTTTGGATTACCGGTCGCGCCGATCGAATGAATGACTACGGCCGGCACGACGCCCTGGTCCCAGCCCATGCTGCGGCGGTATTCGACGGTGTATTTTGTGCCGATTCCCGGTATACGGACCACTCCTACACACGGCTTCCGGCGTGTATCCAGCGCGTTGAGGCGAATCGAACGGGGCACGTTAGCGAAGTTGGAACCTAACTCGACGGCGTAGTGCGCACTCGTAAATTCCGGCAAGTATTGATAGAGCGTGGCGCCAGCCGGAGCTGGACCCATACCTTTCCAATAGTCGGCGTGGACCGGCATGAAAGGATCGGCTCCCGAAACCCAAACCGGCCGGACCTTCGTCCCATAATCTTCAGCGCTCATGATGCAGTAAGGATCGGAGTACTCGCTAGGTACGCCCGCAATGCGACCCCACGAATGGTTAAGATTCAGAACGTGACCGAGTTCATGAGCAAAGAACTGGTGTCCGTCAGTCTCGCTCAGCAGGGCGCAAGACCAGCCACCGTTGCGCGTATTCACACCTACACCACCGCCATCGATGGCCCAATAAGGTTTGCCGTTCGGGTCGATCCCGGGAAGATTGGGGATAACCATCACGATGACATAACCGAAGTCATGGAGTGGAAATCCTTCATCCAGGCCTCTCTCGATGGCGTTGGCCACGACGAGGGTGCGGTCGAAAGTTCGGTCGGGCTTATTAATGTCGAGCACGCGCCATGGGTAGACGATGCTGCCCGTCAGATCAATGAGGCCGAAGGTGCAATCCTGCCAGTATCGAGCGACACCACCGGGCCGTATCGGTAGAAAGCATCCGGTGTAAGCATTATCAGGCCAGGCAGGCTGTACATTGGCGAAGTCCTTCCATTTGAAACGCAGAATTGCAACCGGCTTTGAACTCACGTGATCTCCTCTCAATACCTAAGGATGAAGGCGGAAGGTTTCATCCCTTCATCATCATTACTTCATGCGATTGTACTTCCGCAAAATTTCGACGACGCGATCGCCGGGTAATCCAAAGACGCGGATGCCGTCGGCGCCCGTCATCGTTTGTGCCGCCAACATCGCGTTGACTACAGCTTCTTCGGTTGCCTCGATCGTCGCGCGAAAGAGTGGATCGATCCGGTCGTTGGGCAACATGGTTAACGCTGGTGTGCCGTCGGGTTTCGCCGCGCCGGGGTTTGCTGTTGAGAAAGCGAGAAACAGATCACCGGATGAATTACCCGCGTAACTACCCAGGCGTCCAAGTCCCAGGCTGACTCGACGCGCGATGCGCTCCAGTTGATGTGGCAGCAACGGCGCGTCGGTGGCAACGATTACGATGATCGATCCGCGGCCTTCGTGTTCACCCACACTGCTGTCGCTGCCGTCGCTCCGGGCTCCTCGTGCGCTTGTCGGGCATCGTGGAATGCCTGCCATCCAGGGCCTGCTTTGCGGCCCATCAAGCACGGTGCAGGTTCCCAGGTCAGTGATCTCCGGACGAATCGGCACTCCGAGAATTCTCAGATCGCCACCGTAGTTGCATTGCACCAACACGCCGACGGTGTACCCACCTTCCTTCATCGTCAGCACGCGTGAAGACGTGCCAATCCCGCCCTTGAATCCATTGCAGCCCATTCCAGTTCCGCCACCGACTGCGCCTTTCCAGCACAGTGGGATCCGAAGCTTGGAATTCACGTGACTTGAAGTCGCG
>JADMIO010548847.1_pt1 | contig 87276 bp, 89 predicted proteins | sample 8958161 | NCBI WGS metagenome assembly JADMIO01 (sample SAMN16585339, study PRJNA669376) | soil metagenome | isolation source: Crop rotation soil | place: USA: Cullars Rotation, Alabama | collected 2011 | reverse complement strand
AACTTGTCCACGTGGAATTCTAAGCTTAGGATCCCAATGTGCTGGAAAGGGGCTCATGCCGACGCCGGTGTCGGCGACGCTGATGGTGACGCCGCCTTCCGGCGTCTTCTTTGTCTCGACGATGACGCGGCCGCGCTCCGGCGTGAATTTGTGGGCGTTCGACAGAAGATTGATCACGATCTGCTTGATGCGGCGCGGATCGAGGAAGAGCACCGGCAGGTCGCGCCCTGTCTTGACCTCGAGGATCTGTTTTTTTGTTTCCATGCGGCCGCGCACCAGCACGATGCTCGACTCGACGATCTCGCGGATGGGATGCGGTTCGAGTTCGAGCGTCGAGGTGCCGCTTTCGATTTTCGAAATATCGAGAATGTCGGAAACGATGTTGAGGAGGTGCCGCCCGGCGCCTTCGATGTTGCCGGCGTATTCCAGCGTCTTGCCGTTGTCCAATCCCTGCGTGGTGAGATGCTGGATCAATCCGGAAAAGCCGATGATGGCGTTGAGCGGCGTGCGCAGCTCGTGGCTCATGTTGGCGAGGAATTCGGATTTGGCGCGGTTGGCGAGATCGGACTCGATTTTCGCCACGCGCAGCGCACGTTCCTTCTGCGCGCGCAGGGTGAACTCGCCCAGCGACGCCGAATATTCGGAAAGCAGCGATCCCGATCGCTGATGCGCCTGCCGGCCGTGCACGCACTCCTCCCAGTTGTACGAAAGGATACGGAGTGAAGGCTTCCCAACGGTTAAGCGAAGGTTGGGGCCGGGGCGCAAATGCCGGGAATTCCGCGCGTTCTGCGTGCAGACGGTCACTCCGAACGCTGCGGCACGATGGCGGATGGGTCCTTTCGAACCCCTTCCTTAACAAGGGCTTGCGGCGGCGGCGGCTTGGCAGACCCCGGCAAATCCCCCGGCCGGCGCAATCGGCCCTTGCCAAGGCGCGCCCGGTTCATATCGTGGAAAGGTTCGAGGGGCCGAGCAGGCACATAAGGGCAAATGGTGCGGGTATTGCTGTCATATCTGTGGTGGCCGTTGTTGCTGGCGGGCGCGATTGCGTTCAACGCCTGGGGCATGACGACCGGCTATCCCATCGTCTGGTTCAACGTCAGCTATTTTTCGCTGGCGCTGGCGCTGTTCGCGCTCGAGCGCGCGTTTCCGTATGAGCCCGAGTGGAACAGGAACGACGGACAGATGTGGCCCGATCTCGGGCACACGCTGTTGTCGAAAACCGCCGTGCAGATCCTGATCGTGTCGCTCGCCGTCATCGGCGTTGCGCAACTGATGCCCGTGGAGGGCGTCTGGTGGTGGCCGCATAGCTGGCCGGTGGCGGCGCAGATCGTGCTCGGTCTCCTGATCGCCGAGTTCGGTTTGTACTGGGCGCATCGCTGGCTGCACGAAGTGCCGGTGCTGTGGCGTTTCCACGCTGTGCACCATTCGGTGAAGCGGCTGTGGTTCTGGAACACCGGGCGCTTCCATTTCATCGACACGCTGATCAGCGTGGCGTTCGGGCTGGGCGTGGCGATGCTGGTCGGCCTGCCGCGCGAGATCGTGGTGTGGGTGAGCGTGATCACCGCCTATGTCGGCCTGCTCACGCATTGCAATATCGAGATGCGCTTCGGGTTCCTGAACTATCTGTTCAACACGCCCGGCCTGCACCGCTGGCACCATTCGATGGTGCCCGAGGAAGGCAACAGGAATTACGGCGAGAACCTGATGATCTTCGACCAGCTGTTCGGGACGTTCTTCAACCCGGCGCGGCGCCCGCCGAGGGACATCGGCATTCGCGACGACATGCCGGCGACGCTCGCGGGCCAGATCGCCTATCCGTTCCGGCGCCGTACCGGCGAGGCGGAGGCGGCGTCGGGCCCACCGGTTCTCGAGCAATCGTGAGCGCAGATGCGACTCGGCATCTCTTTGCGATTTTCAAATTGCCGCGCACCGGATCGTCGCGTCTTGCGCGTCTGATCGACCGCCATCCCGAATGCATGTGCAAGGGCGAGATCCTGAACCGTGTACGGGAAGACAGCCAAGCGGGCGCGCAGGACCGGATCGACGAGGTGTTGGGAGCGAGCGAACGCCGGAACGTGGGCTTCACGCTGAATCCCTGCAAGCACAAGATCGATGTGAACTTTTTCGATCCGTCGCACGCGTTTGCAGATCGCAAGCTCGTGGTGCTCTCGCTGACGCGCGACGATATTCTCGCACAGGCGATATCGCGTTTTGTTTCGCGACAAGAAAGCGGCCGCAGCCCGGCCGACCGCAGTGCGCGCTCAGCGATTCCCCTGCTCGAAACCGTTGCCCGCGGAGTCGAACTGCCTGCGGACACAATGGCGGCGATGGTGAAAGCATTCGCTGCGTGGACGCGCGAATGCCGTGATTTCGCCCGCACGTTCGCTGCCGGGTTCGACGAGCAGGCGATCGAGATAACGTATGAAGGCGTTTACGGCCCTGACAGCAAAGACCTGTACCGGTTGTTCGACGCGCTCGCCGTGGAAAGCGATATTCCCCTGCCCGACACCGGTGAAAAACTGCTGCCGCCACCGGAAAACTTCGTCCGCAACTATTCCGAGATCAGGGCGATTGCCGACGCTATTCTGTCGGGCGCACACTGACGCGCGCGAGGCCGGTCAATTCCGCCGCGGCAGCATCAGGAACGCCACCGTTCCGAACAGCATCAGATTGACGATGATGCGGATCGTCGCGTGTGCCGGGCCGTCGGCGAAACCGGTCCCAAGATGCTCCATGCCGTCGATCGTCGCCCACAATCCGACCAGACTGAACCCGCCGGCGAAACAAACCAGAATGCCGCCCAGCATCATCGGGTTGACCGGCGCGCGGTGGCGGATGCCGTGCAGAAGAAACGCGACCGCGATGACGATGGGCCCAAGATACGTGACGGCAAGGTTCCAGGCACCGATCACGATTTCCAGCACGGGAACGGTGTTCAGCTCGGGCGAGCCGTTCGCCGCGCGGCCGAAGAGTTCGAGATCGATCAGCGCCTCGACCACCGCGGACACGGCGACGACCAGCACGAAAACCAGAAACGGCCCATAGCCATAGAGCGACGAACGCAGGCTGGCGCCGGCCACCGACCGCAGGTTCTCCGGGTTGCTCATGGGCAGAGGATGCGCGCGGAAACCGGGAAAGATCAACTCGCCAGTGCGCGCACCGCGCGGTCGTAATTGAGGATCGGCGCCAGCCAGCGCTCGGCCTCGTCGACCGGCCAGTCCTTGCGCCGCGCGTAATCCTCGACCTGGTCGCGCTCGATCTTGCCGACGCCGAAATAGCGCGCGTCGGGATGCGAGAAATAGACGCCTGCCACCGACGACGCCGGCCACAGCGCGAACGATTCCGTCAGCTTCACGCCGATGCGGCGTTCGGCGTCGAGCAGCGCAAACAGCGTGCCCTTCTCGGTGTGGTCGGGCTGCGCCGGATAGCCGGGCGCCGGGCGGATGCCGCGGTAATCCTCGCCGATCAATTGCTCGTTGGTCAGGTTCTCGTCCGGTGCGTAGGCCCAGAATTCCTTGCGCACGCGCTGGTGCATGCGTTCGGCGAATGCCTCGGCCAGGCGGTCGGCCAACGCCTTGAGCATGATCGAATTGTAGTCGTCGTGCGCGCGTTCGAACTCGGCGGATTTTTCGCGCTCGCCGAAGCCGGTGCACACCGCAAAGCCGCCGATGTAATCGGTCTTGCCCGACGACGCGGGAGCGATGAAATCGGCGAGCGCGAGGTTCGGCGTGTCGCGTTCGCGCGCCACCTGTTGCCGCAGCGTGTGAAACAACTCGCCGCCGGCGAGGCAGATGTCGTCGTCCTGCGCCTGCGCCGGCCAGAAGCCGATCGCGGCGCGCGCGGTCAGCCAGCGTTCCTTGACGATCTGCTTCAGCATCGCCTGCGCATCGGCGAACAGCGCACGCGCCGCCTCGCCGGAAACCGGATCGTTGAGGAGATCGGGATAGCGGCCCTTCATTTCCCAAGTGTGGAAGAATGGCGACCAGTCGATATACGGCACCAGCTCGGCGATATTGTAATCGTCGAAGCTGCGCACGCCGAGGAACGACGGCTTGGGCGGCACGTACGCGGCCCAGTCGATCTTCTGCTTGTTGGCGCGCGCATCGGCGATGGAGAGACGCCGGTTGCCCTTGCCGGAGTTGCGGTGCCCCTCGGCGATGCGCGCGTATTCCTGTTGCACCTCTTCCGAATAGGCGATGCGATTTTGCGACATCAGCGTCGTAACCACGTTCACCGCGCGCGAGGCATCGGGCACATACACCGTCTGCCCCTTGCGATAGTTCGGATCGATCTTCAGCGCCGTATGCACGCGGCTCGTGGTGGCGCCGCCGATCAGCAACGGAATGTCGAAGCCCTCGCGCTCCATCTCGGCGGCGACGTGGCACATTTCATCCAGAGAAGGCGTAATTAGCCCCGACAAACCGATGATATCGGCGCCGTGATCGCGCGCGGTTTGCAGGATCTTGGCCGACGGGACCATGACGCCGAGATCCTCGACCTCGTAGCCGTTGCATTGCAGGACCACGCCGACGATGTTCTTGCCGATGTCGTGCACGTCGCCCTTGACCGTCGCCATCACGATGCGTCCGGCGGAATTGCGCGCGCCGGATTTCTGTTTGTCTGCCTCCATGAACGGGACCAGGTGCGCGACCGCCTTTTTCATCACGCGCGCGGATTTCACGACCTGCGGCAGGAACATGCGGCCCGACCCGAACAGATCGCCGACGACGTTCATGCCGGCCATCAGCGGACCTTCGATAATGTCGAGCGGACGGGCGGCAGCAACGCGCGCTTCCTCGGTGTCGTCGACCACGAAATCGGCGATGCCATGGACGAGCGCGTGCTCCAGCCGTTTGGCCACCGGCAGCTCGCGCCACGCCATGTCGGCTGCGTGGGCTTGCGCCGTGGTACCGTCGCCGCGATAGGTCTGCGCCAGTTGTAAGAGACGCTCGGTCGAGTCCTCGCGCCGATTGAACAGCACGTCCTCGATGGCGTCGCGCAGTTCGGCGGGCACATCGTCATAGGTGCCGAGCTGGCCGGCGTTGACGATGCCCATGTCCATGCCGCGCGCGATGGCGTGATACAGGAACACGGTGTGCATCGCCTCGCGCACGCGGTCGTTGCCGCGGAAGCCGAACGACACGTTCGACACGCCGCCCGACACGTGGCTGAGCGGCAGTTCCTTGCGGATGGCGGCGCACGCTTCGATATACGCGCGCGCGTAGTCGTTGTGCTCTTCGATGCCCGTGGCGACGGCGAAGATATTGGGATCGAAGATGACGTCTTCCGGCGCGAAGCCGACGCGGTTCACCAGAATGTCGTGGGCGCGTTTGGAGATCGACACCTTGCGCTCGATCGATTCCGCCTGGCCCTTTTCGTCGAAGGCCATCACCACGACGGCAGCGCCGTAGCGCCGCGCGGTCTTGGCCTGTTCGATGAATTTGTCCTCGCCTTCCTTCAGGCTGATCGAATTGGCGATGGGCCGGCCCTGCACGCACTTCATGCCGGCTTCGATGATCGACCATTTCGACGAGTCGATCATGATCGGCACGCGCGCGATGTCGGGCTCGGTCGCGATCATATTGAGGAAGCGCACCATCTCGGCTTCGGAATCGAGCAGACCCTCGTCCATGTTGATGTCGATGATCTGCGCGCCGTTCTCGACCTGCGAACGCGCGATCTCGAGCGCGCCTTCGTAATTCCCGGTGGCGACGAGTTTCCGAAACTTCGCCGAGCCGGTGACGTTCGTGCGCTCGCCTATGTTCACGAAGTTGGTGGTCGGCGTCAGCGTGAACGGCTCGAGCCCGGACAGGCGCAAATATTGCGGCTTCTCCGGGATCACCCGGGGCGTGACGCCGTCGACCGCCGCGGCGAAGGCACGGATGTGCGACGGCGTCGTGCCGCAACAGCCACCGACGATGTTGATCAGGCCGTTGCGCGCAAACTCGCCCATCAGCTGCGCCATCTCTTCGGCGCCGAGATCGTAGCCGCCGAACGCATTCGGCAGGCCGGCGTTGGGATGCACGCTGACCAGCGTGTCGGCGACGTTGGCGAGATCGGAAATGTGCGGCGCCAGTTCCTTCGGCCCCAGCGCGCAATTCAAACCGATGGCGAACGGCTTCGCGTGCCGCACCGAATGCCAGAACGCCTCGACCGTCTGCCCGGTCAGCATGCGGCCCGACAGATCGGTGATGGTGCCGGAAATCCAGATCGGCAGCCTCACGCCCATCTCGTCGAACGCCTGTTCGATGGCGAAGATCGCGGCCTTGGCATTCAGCGTGTCGAACACCGTCTCGATCATGATCATGTCGGCGCCGCCGCGGATCAGGCCGAGGGTCGCTTCCAGATACGCGTCCTTCAACTGGTCGAACGTGACGTTGCGGAAGGCGGAATCGTTGACGTCCGGCGACATCGACGCCGTGCGATTGGTCGGGCCGAGGACGCCCGCCACCAGCCGAGGACGCGCCTCCGTCGACAGCGCGTCGCAGGTTTCGCGTGCGATGGCGGCGGCGCGCTCGTTCAGTTCCGCGACCTCGGGCTCCAGTCCGTAATCGGCCTGCGAGATCGCGTTGGCGTTGAAGGTGTTAGTCTCGACGATGTCGGCCCCGGCCTCCAAATAGGCGCGCGTGATGTCGCGTACGATCGCGGGCCGCGTCAGCGTCAGCACGTCGTTGTTGCCGGTGAGTTCCTTGGCGTGGCCCTTGAACCGCTTGCCGCGGAAATCCTGCGGCGTCAGGCCGTAGTCCTGGATCACCGCGCCCCACGACCCGTCGAGCACGAGGATGCGCTCGCGCGCGGTTGCGTGCAGCCATGCAATGCGCCGTTCGCGCGTCCAACTCATGCGCGCACCGTTGGGTTCGCGGCCTGGTTCGCCGGCACGATGCCGAGGATGCGGCAGACCGCGAACGTCAGCTCGGCCTGGTTCAGCGTGTAGAAATGGAACTGATCGAAGCCTTCGTCCGCCAGCATGCGCACCTGTTCTGCCATCACCGCACTGGCGATGAGAACGCGCGCGTCGTGATCGTGCTCCAATCCTTCGTACAGGCGAGACAGCCATGCCGGGATGGTCGTGCCACAGCGCTTGGCCATGCGCGTGACGCCGGTGAAGTTCGTCGTCGGCATCAGGCCCGGCACCAGCGGAACGGTTATGCCCGCATCGTACAGGCGGTCGCGCAGGCGCACGAACAGGTCGGACGAAAACGCGACCTGCGTGATGGCGCGCGTGGCGCCCGCGTCGATCTTGGCCTTCAGGATGTCGATGTCGCGCTGGAACGACGGCGAATCCGGATGACGTTCGGGATAGGCGCTCACGCTCACTTCGAACGGCGCGATGCGGTGGATACCAGCGACCAGTTCCGCCGTCGATTGATAGCCGTCGGGATGCGCTTGATACGCGCTGCCGTCCGGCGTATCGCCACGCAGGGCCACGATGTGGCGCACACCGGCCAACCAATAGTCGCGGATGACGGTGTTGACCTCATCGCGCGTCGCGCCGACGCAGGTGAGATGCGCGGCGGGCTTCAACTCCGTCTCGTCGACGATGCGTTTGACGGTGGCGTGGGTGCGGTCGCGCGTCGAACCGCCGGCGCCATAGGTGACGGAGACGAACGCGGGGTTCAGCGGCGCAAGGCGGCGGATCGCGGCCCACAACTGGGCCTCCATGTCCGCGCTCTTAGGCGGGAAGAACTCGAAGGAGACCGCGCGGGGATGTGGCCAGGTGCCGAGGCGCTCGAGGTTCATGGCCTGATTTTACCCGTTTCCGCCCACCGTTCCCACCATATAACAACATTTGCATATGTTTATGCAATGGGCCGAAGGTGTCATCCGGCCGATGCAGTACCTATATATGTCAGAGGCTTAGGGAGGCCCCGCACCATGCCGACATCGCCCAAGGCAACGTCACCACGCGATCAACGGCCCTCAGATCAGCGTGCCGTGAATGAGCGAGACCGTGCGCTTGAAGGGACCGTCGACGAAGCCTCGGCGGAGAGTTTTCCGGCCAGCGACCCGCCCAGTTGGGTGCCGCTCACGGGCGTTCGCCGCGCGGAATAGACACGCATTTTCCGCGCGACAATCGCTTGCGATTGGTGGGCCCAGTCACTAGGTTCTGCGGCCCTCGCGCACGCACCGGTAGCTCAGCTGGATAGAGCACCAGACTACGAATCTGGGGGTCGTGGGTTCGAATCCTGCCCGGTGCGCCAGTTTTACCTCTCTCGAAAAATTCGTCTGCGGATTGTGTATGCGGGTTTTCGCGATGAAGTGGGTGCTCTGCCCCTTTGCGATCGTGATGGCGCTGGCGTCACCGGCGGCACCGGCCGACGTCGAGGCGCGCGTCTCGGCGTGCTTCACGCCGCCCGAGGATTGCACCGTGCCGATCGTCGCAGCGATCGACGGCGCGCGGCGCGAGATCCTGGTGCAGGCGTACCAGATGCCCTACGTGCGGATCGCCAAGGCGCTCGAGGCGGCGCGCGGCCGCGGCGTTGCCGTGCGGGTGCTGTTCGACAAATCGGGGCTCCAGGGCCGCGACGCTGCGCTCGGGTATCTCACGCGCGGCGGGATCGAATGCCGCGTCGACGATGCTTTGCAAGGCATCGCGCACAACAAGGTGATGGTGATCGACGGCGCCGTGGTGATCACCGGCTCCTACAATTTCACCCACGCCGGCGAATACGACAACGCCGAGAATGTCGTGGTGATGCGCTCGCCGGCGCTGGCGGATGCGTATCGAAAGAACTGGCTTGGGAGATGGGCCGCTTCGCGATCAATCGATCACTGACGCTTGTGAATCAGCGCGAGCGCCGGGCGGTCGGCCGCCGCGGCCGCGCCCTTGCGGGAGACGTCGTCGGCGACGTCGATATAGGCCTGCGTGGTCTTGAAGTTCGCGTGGCGCGCCAGTTTCTGCGCGGCGACGGATCCCGACGTGATCGCCACCTGGGTGATGAAGCTGGCCCGGATGTCGTGCCAGCGCCACTTGCGGCCGTAGATCTTCGCGATCGCCGTCATCGCCGTCTGCCACGCGCGCTTCGGGTTCTTGATCGGCGCCCATGGATGGCGCGCCTGGCGTTGCGGATCCTTGCAGGTGCGGCGCCAGGTGATGAGATGGGTCTGTCCGCGTTCCTTCGCCTGTGCGATCAGCGCGGCGGCAAATTCCATCGCCTCCGGTGCGCCGGGCAGGAAGGCGTCACTGTCGTTCTTGACGTCGGCGCCGGCGAGCCAGATTCCGCGCGCGTGCGCGTCGACCTGGTCGATGGTGAGTGAGAACACCTCGCCCTTGCGGAATCCGAAATAGAGCGTCAGCGCGATCGCGTCCCGGACATGCGGCGGCACGATCGACAGCGCGCCCTCGAGGACGTCATCGGGCACGGGGCGCGCCTTGCGCTTCACCGTCTTTTCCGCCGGCACGGTGGGCGGATGCGGCAGGATCCATTCGCCAGTCAGCGGGTCGCGCTGTTTGGCGGTGTGATCGATCGCAAGTTTCAGTGTCTTCAGATAAAGATTGATCGTCGCCGCTGAGCGGTGACGCGATGAGTCGCGCCAGAAGCGCGCGTTGCCGGCGGCCGAGGAATCGCGCAACGGACCGCCGCACCAGATCTTCAGCGGGGCGGCATAGGCGAACTCGATGTAGCGGCGGATCTCGCCATCGTCGATCGCGATCACCGGCGTGGCGGCGCCGAAAAATCCGATGAGATCGCGCATGTAGCGCTGTTTGTTGGGCCAGTCGTCCTGCCGTTGCCATGCCGGCATCAGATCGGCGAAGGCCTGGGCCAGCGCGTAATGTTCGCCGCGGGGCAGCTTGGGTGCGATCTCGGCCGCGGCGCGGGCCCGGGCTTCGGCGCCCGCCGCGGCGCGCGCCGAGGTGCACGGCGTGCCGTCGCGCTCGAGCGCGTAGCCGGAGTGACGCTTGCCCGCGAGCTGGAAGTGGAAGGCCCAGCGCCGCCGCGCGCGGTTGTAGTAGACGGTCATTCGGCCTCAAGTAGCGAAGCGGTAGGCCAACAAGAAACTAGCCGGGAGTGTCGACCAGAACCCCAGCCTTCTGCAACGTGGCGATCGCCGCCCGGATCGCCGCCCGCGAGGCGGCGGTGGGTGTCGTGCGCGCGGGCGGCACCGGGTGACACTTCGCCTTCCCGGCCCTGGCCTGGCGGCGCTGGTAGGCCTCGACCGAGTCGCGATAGATGCGCACGCCGCGCTTGCCGATCGTGTGGGCCTCGAACTCGCCGGCGTCGATCAGGCGGCGCACCTGAGAGGGATCGGTGTCGAGCTCGGCCGCGATCGTGGCGACGCGGGCGCTGGCGCGCACCGTTGTGTCGTCGACGAACGCGGCGCGTGCGGGCATGTCAGAACGGATCGCCGCATTTGGTGGAGGGATCGCCGCCCTGCGCGATGAAGGCCGTCATCATCGTGCCGAAACGCTGCGCCGCTTCGCGGATATCCTCGTCGTCGGGTTCGGCCTTGATCAGCTCGTCCCATTCAACCGCAGCCTCGGTCCAGGTGGGCGAGCATTCTCCGCACAGGCGTTCGCCGGACTGGTAGCCGAACGACGGTTCGCCGGGCAGGATGTAGGCGGCGCAGCTCTCGCATTGCGCGTGATCGATGTTGGCGACCGCGTCTTCGCGCAGCTCCTCGAACACTTCGAGGGTGTCGGTTTCCAGTTCCCGGAGCCGGTTCAGCCGCGCGCGCACGACGGCGGTGTGTTCCTTCTCGCCGCTCTTGAGCTCGCTCATGCCCGTGCCCTCGCCTCGTGCTTTGCCTTGCCCTTCGGTGCAGGGGCTTTGGAGCGAGCGGCCTTCGCAGCCGGTTTTGGTTTCGCGTGGCCGTTACCATTGGCTTTGGCGGCGCCGTTCGCAGCCTCTTTTTTCGGCGCGACGTAACATGCGGGGCGGAGCTCGGGCGGCAGCCAGCCGGTCGGCGGCACGTTCTTGGTCGCCGATTTCTTGATCGTCGCCGCATCGTGACCGGCGACGGAATCATGGGCGCCGGCGCCGCAGGCTTCCTTCAGCGCGGCGAGCGCGAACGCCTTGGGCGCGCGGTCGAAATAATCCTTGGCATCCCATCGCTTGCGCAACGCATCGAGGAGCGGCTTCGCCGGCAGCGCGTCGACCAGCTTGCGTCCCGCCGCGGCGCGCGATGCCGCTTTGTCGGCGAGGTTGCAGCCGTGGAGCTCGACCGCGTTGGCGGCCAGCCGCGCCAGCCATTCCAGTTTCTTCTCGCGCGTCAGTTTCAGCGCCGCTTCGAACAGCGTGGCGAACCCCGCTTTCTCCTGCGGCGTGGCGCGGGCGCGCCGACCCTTGAGTTCGACCTGCATTGCCTCGCCGCCGTAATCCTTTTGTGCGGCGCCGGCGATGAACGCGGCGAGCGCGACGTCGATATCTGCGGGAAGCGCATCGGCGGCGGCGTCGGTCAGCTGCACCGACAGATCCATCACCAGGGCATTCGACAGTTCCGGATCCTCGGCCTTCTTGCTCGCCGCCGCTTTTGCCTTCTTCACCTCCGGCGCGGCGCTGACGGCGCCGCCCGAGCGCTCGACCTTGTCGTCGCTCACATTCTTCGGCCGGATCACGCCGTAGACGGTGGTGAGCTTGCCGTCGTCGTCGATCATCACCACGCACCCGGCCTTGGCGCGATCTTTCGCGCCAAGGGAACGCGACCGGATTTCCGCTTCGAGACGGTCATGGTCGAAGCGCGCCTGTTCGCCGGCCGCGAGATGCTCGTCGCTGGCGTCGAAATCGTCACCGGATGCGGCGATGCGCGTCAGCTCGGCGAGTTTCTTGCCCTCGTCCGGTGTGGGATCGAGTTTCTTTGGCAGCGTCTGCCACGAATAGGGCCAGTTGCTCGGTAGCGTCTCGTCGATCGCCGCCCATGCCCAGCCCTCGCCGACGAGGCGTTGGCATTCCTGCTCGAGCCGGGTCTGCGCAAGCGATTGCGCAAGGCCGGCGTCGGCAACGACGTGGCGGCCTTCGAACAGATCCTCGGTGACTTCGCCGCCGGCGGCGCGATAGGCATCGAGACCGATGAACTCCACCATGCGCGACGCATCGTCGTCGTTGCCACCGAGCTCGCGGCGCACCTGAAAGGCCTGGATATCGATGCCGCCATCGTCGCCGTTTCCCGACAGCTTTTTGAACAGTGCGTCCTGGACCTTGTGGTTCTTGCCCAGCGTGAAGGCCTGCGCCACCTCGGCGCGGATTTCGCCGGTGCGCCAGGCCTCGCGGATTTTCGGGCTGAGCGCGGCGAGCGCCAAGGCCTGGTTGACGATCTTCACGTCGATGAAAAAGCGCGCGGCGATATCGTCCGGACCGACCTTGCCCTCGTCGCGGATGCGGGCGAAGGCTTCATAGCGGTCGACGGGATGCGGCGGCACGTGGGTGTCGTTCTCGGCGATCGATTTCGCCAGCGCCGAGGCGACGTCGAGATTGTCGGCGACAATCGCCGGCACTTGCGTGTCGTCGGTCAGCCGGCCTGCTTCGCGCAGCGCATGGAGCGCGGTGAGGCGGCGGCCGCCGGCGACGACATACAGCGCATCGTCGTTCTTCTTTCCCGACGGCACGGTAAACAGCGATTGCAGCACGCCCTCCTGGGCGATCGAGGCGACCAGATCGGCGGCCTCGCCGGGCTTGTGCCGTCGCACGTTGACGTCGCCACTGGGATGCTCGTGGCCGAAGCGCAGGCGGCCGAGCGGAATCATCTGCACCGTGTGTGCGGCAATCATGGGCGTCTCCGTTTTCTAAAATGTGGCGGTGAAGGATGGGCGCGACAGAAGCGCGGCGATGGTTTTGCCGTTCGCCAGCGCGAGGTCGAAGGTGGCGCCGAAGGCCCAGGCGATTTCGTTGCCGTCGGCGTCTTTCAGGATGGCGAAGGGCACGACGCTCTGGTGCGTGCCGGCGGGCACGGCGGTGACGGGGCTGGTGAAACCGCCGCGCGGCAGGCGCATGTTGTGTTCGCGCGCGCTTTTGCATCTGGACACGGTCAATCTCCCCTTTTTGCTTAGCCGACGGTGACGCGTGTGACGCGCCCGCCGACGATCTGATCTTCCTCGATGCGGAACGAGGCATCGGCGAACGGGCCGTAATTCATCGACCAGTTCGAAATGGAGTCGCGCGCCCGGCCCATCGCGGCCTCGCGCGTGTCGTTCTTGTTGGTGGTGTTGCCGTACTCGAACGGCTGCAGCTGGCCCCACGACGGCGCACCGTTGCGTTTGACCATGGTGAAGAGTGTGCCGGAATCAGCCATTGGTTAGAGCCAGTCGTCGCCGAGCGCGATGCCGCCCCAGGCGGCGAAGGTGCGCAGCGTGTTGAGGAATTGTTCGTGCGCGACCGCCGGCGTGACCACGCGGATCCTGAGCGCGAACGGGATCGCGTCGGTGGGTCTGGCGCGCATCAGCTGGGGCGCGAGACAATCGCGGAACTCGGTGTTGACCAGGCGCGCGTGGCCTTCGTCGATCGCGCGGACGATGTCGTCTGGCGCCGGCCAGACGAGGCGCAGCCTTTCGTGGATGACGCGATCGAGGCGTGTCTTGAGATTGGCCAGCGCGGCGCGGAACGGTTCGCCGAGCATGCGTTCGAGCTCGGCGGCGGCGGGCTCGATGATGTCGCCGGTGTAGGCTTCGTGCGCGTCGTGCAGGAGCGCGTACATGCCCGGCACCGGGCCGAACTGGCGCGACACCGCTTCGCCGAGAATGCAGGAATGCTGGGCCACGGTGTAACCCATCACGTCGAGCGTGGCGCCGGCGTAGCGCGCCAGCTTGGACAGATGCGTGGCGATGTCGTTGAAACGGATCTGCCGCGCCTCGGGCGCGGCGAGATCAATCAGCGCGCCGGATGTCGTGCCGAAAACCGTGCGCGCGATCGGCGCGGGCGAAGAGGGCTTGGGAGTGGAAGCCGGCGCAGAATTGATCATGCTGGCGCCCCTTCGCGTTCTTCAAAAGCCACTTCTCTTGTTGGCTCCATCGAGACCGGCGCGCGCACCGCCGTGACCAGGCGCGGCAGCTTGCGGATCCGGCGCACGGCGAGCGCGGCCTTGATCGAACAGAACGCCGGATAATGTTCGCGCAGCACGCGCGCCAGGCGTTGCGATTCGTCGTGCGGGTTGGCGATGATGCGGCCGAAGTCGAAGCTGAACACCGGACCGAACAGCGAGGCGGCACGGTCGCGCGCCGCGATGCGATTCCGGGCCAGTACGTTCTTCAAGGCCAGCATCTCGCAGCGGTCGAGTGCGCGGTTTTCCAGCGCGGCATCGCGGTTGACCGCGGCGGCAATGGCGTCGAGCGAACGTTCGATCAGGATGCCGATCGTTCGTGATGGCGGTCGTGGATATGGGTTGATGTGCGGATCGATGGCGTAGATGTAGCCGGGGCGGTCCGGGCTCTCCGCCCCTTCGATGCCGCCGGCGTGGAGCATGTCGCCGATCAGATTGATGCCCGAACGCGTCAGCCCGGTGACGACGATCAACGGCGCGAAGGGGCGCGGCACGATCACGCTGTCCGTCATCCGAACACCGTCGCCAGCGCCCAGATCTCGGTGCAGACGATGGCGAGGAGGAGCGCGCCGCAGGCCTGTTTCGGTTTTTTCACCGACCACACGCCGAAGGCGACGGACATCGCCCCGATGGTTGCGAGCGACACCATCACACCGCCCCGATGCCGGCGGCGCGATCGAGCGCGGGTTCGAGCACGCGCGCCATGGCGAGCGCCGGTTCGAACAGGCGCTTCGCCTCGGGCTCGGAGAATCCGGCGGCGACGCAGTCGGCGACTTCGACGGCGCCGCGTTCGATGCCGGCCCGGGCGATGACATGGGCAAGCCGTTCGGTCTTGGCCTCTTCGCTCAGCGCGGCGTGTTCGCGGACGGCGTTGGCGCGTCGCATCGCGGCGGCATCCCTGCCCGCTTGCACCACCCCGCGGCTCACCGGCGCGCGCCGGGCCTGATTCCTGTTGGTCTTTGCCGGTTTTGTGCCCTTGGCCATGGCCGCGTCCCTCGCTCGTGGTTAACTGTGGGCGGGACGCTAATCGCAATATATTACGAGTGTCAAGCAGGCGCGTAAAACATTCCGCAAAACGATGCATGCGGGACGCGCAATACTTCGGGCCGGAGGGGCGATGCGGACGCATCATCGTACATCCCAGCACCACACGGGCGCGGCGGCGGCGCCGTCGAAAGACGCGGCGGTGAGGGCCGCCCCGGCGTTCGCCGATGCGGGCACGGTGGCGCCGTCACCGGCCTATTCCTCGAGCGGTTCGACATACGATTCGGGAATGGGGCCGGGCGTCATCGTGCTCCTGATCCTGCTGGCGATTTTCTATTTCATCCCGACGCTGGTCGCGGCATCGCGCCGGGCGCAGCACGACGCCGGCATCGCCGTCCTCAATCTGTTTCTCGGCTGGACGCTGGTCGGCTGGGTCGGCGCCCTGGTGTGGGCCGTGTCGGACCCGCCGAAGACGAAGGCGGCGTCCGACGACTCCTCGTCCCGGCTCGACGGGCCCGGGATCACGGCGCGCTTCGCAGGCGTGGCGTTGTCGGATGTGCCGCCGCTCGATCCGTTTCCCATGCGCGACGCCGACGTCACCATCGAGCGCACCGCCGGACTGACGCGCGTGATGGGCGCGTCGAGCAAGCGGACGATCGGCATCATCGCAGGCGAACGCGGCGAGGAGATCGGCGGGCTGGCGGCGACCCATTATTACGCGGCGAAGGTGACCGGCGGATCGAAGAAGCGGCGCGAGCTGGTCATCGCCGTCGCCTTCCGCGGCCCGCGCGCCAGTTCGTAACGTGTGTTTATAACTCGCGGGCCGTCCAGATCACGCGGCCGATGATCTGGATGGTGTCGGCCGGCACGTCGTAGGGCGGATAGGCCGGGTTGGCACTCAGCACCCGGAGCATCAGGCGCTCGCCGGGCAGCAGCTGGAAACGTTTGACGATCAACCCGTTGCCGTCCCAGGCGACGAAGAAGCCGGGATCGCCGACGATGTCGCGGCGCCCGAGATGGACCATGGCGACGTCGCCGTTGTGCAGCTCGGGTTCGTTGGAATCGCCGGTCAGCTCGATGACGCGCAGCATGGCCGGCGCCTTGCCGGTGATGCGATCGAGATAGTCGCGGCGGAAGAAGAACGGCTCGCCTTCGACCTCGTCGGCGACCTCGACGCCGGCGCCCATCGCCGCCTGCACGGCGAGGCTTTTCACCATGCTGACGTCGCGGCCGGTTTGCGGCGCGCGCGGTTTCTCGCCGATCACTTCCGAGACGGAGGCGTTCGCCGCGTCGGCGAGTTTTTCCAGCGTGTCGTGACGCATGGCGTTCGACTTGCCGGAGAGGAAGGCACGCAGGGTGCCTTCCTTGATCCCGGCCTTGGTGGCCCACGGTGAAACTTTGAGCGGCGGCCGCTGCGCCTCCATGAAACGGCGGATCGCGGCGCGCCGTGAATCGGCGCTCATGTAGCGACGGTTCACGCCGTCGCATTCTATTGCGACCGCAATGTTTTCACGTCGCGCCGCGCGCGCGCTTGACCATCGTAATTTATTGCGATTATGGTCGATGCGAAGTTGGGCGGACGACATGACCTTCATCGATCAATCAATCGCGCTGGTGCGGCGCGCGGCGCGCGCGGTGGGGAAGAAGCCCCTGGCCGACAGGATCGGCAAGTCGGATGCGATTCTGCGCAACGTCGAGAATCAAGACTGGAACCCCACCGCGTCGACGCTCCGGCAGCTGGAAGTCGAGGCCGCCAAAGAGCTGGAAAACGGCGCGGAGAATAGCGAAGTCGCAATAGAATGCGAAGGGGGTGGCCCGGTAACCCTAACCCGGAGGGGGGCGGCGCGGTGAAGCGAAACCCCTATGTCCTTGCCACGCCTCGGGAACCCGCCGCGCGCACGCTCCAGGAGGTGGTCCAGGCGCCGCGGCGCCCCCTCGCCCAGGTGGTGGGCCAAGAGGTCCTGATCGGCGAATCGATGGCCCGGCACGTCAACCGGGCGCTCGACCGGGTCGAGGCGCGGGCTGGGACTGCGAAGACGTCGGCGTTTCTGATTTGTGCATTGACGAAGATCGAGATCACCGCGCTGCGCGAGGCGGCCGACGTGCTGGAGGCGCGGCTTCTGGCCGAAACCGATCCGCATGAATTCGCCAAGGCCCGCGCCGGCGAGAACGCGCTGATGAAGCGGCTCGTGAAAGCCGCGCGCGGTGAGCGGCCAACGATGTCCGGCGGATCAACGTAACAGGGAGACGTCGAGGGTGGGCGCCCACAACAGTGAGACAAAGGCCAAATCCTCGGCGGAGTTTCTCGCCGAAGCGACGCGCATTCTCGAAGCGCGCGAGGTGACGCACGGCGGCAAGCTCGACAACCATTCGAAGCTCGCCGTGCTGTGGAGCGCGTATCTAACGATCAAGCTGGGCGTGCGGGTCGAACTGAATCCGTCCGACGCCGCGACGCTGATGCTGCTCTTGAAAGTCGCGCGTCAGCATTCGGGCGCCTACAACGACGACGACGATGTCGATGCGGTGAGCTATGCCGCGATCGCCGGCGAGCTGCGCGCGGTCGAACAGGCGAGCATCCCGAAGTTTGCGCCGGACAGGTTTGAGCAGCAATTCATGTCCGCGCCGCCATCGTTTCTCCGGACCATGATCCGTAAGGCGAAGCGCGCTGAGCGGCGCGCGAAACGGGGTGCGCGATGAGCTGGACCGACGCGCGCATCGAGCAGCTGAAGACGCTGGTCAGCGAAGGTGGAACCGGCGGCTACATCGCGCAGGTGATGGGCCTCACCCGAAACGCCGTCATCGGTAAGGCGCATCGGTTGGGTCTGCTGCTCGCGGGGTACGCGCACGGGGCCAACCCGCGCACACTGAATGGGGGGGGGCACCGCTCCCTGCGCGCCGCTCCCAAGCCTCTTCCTGCCCATGCGCCATCGGTGATCCGCGCCGACGTCGAACGCATCGAGCGCGAGCTTCCGGAGACGGACGACGGTTTCGCCGCCGCGGGATGCCGCTGGCCGATAGGCGAAGTGAACGATTCCGATTTCCGGTTCTGCCAGCGCGTTCGTCATCAGCATTCGTGCTGGTGTCCGGAACACCATGCCCTCGGGCACATGCGGGGATGAGATGACCGTCGCCGTCGTTCGCACAGCCGAAGGCCTGGAGACACGGCATGTCGCGTCACGCTGGCGTGCTGACCGGAACGGGCCGGGTGCGCTGTGGGCCAGCTATTACGCCGATGCGGCGAACCACGCGCACGCGATGCGCGCGCTCGGTGTCGGGATTCCGTGCACGACGCACGCGGACCGCGCCGCGGCGATCGTTCTGATCAAGATGGGCGTCACCTGGGGCGGGATTGTGTGCGAGGCCGCGCCGAAGGCCGAGGGCTGGATCGACGCGCCGCTGTGGCGGCCAGCGCTGGCCTCAAGCAGCGAAGCGGTAGGCCAAGAAAACTTGGAAGAAGAGGCTTTGGAGGCGGTGCTGTTGCCGGTCGCCGCCGGCGCGCATGCGCGCAGCGCGGTGGCGGTGCGCGATTTCGGATCCGATCCGGCGACGGTGGTCGATGTCATCGCCGTGCCGAGCGATGGATCGCGGGCGCGGTCACTGACCGGCTGCACGGCCGCCGTCGGATTTTTCTCCGCCTCGAGCAGCGAAACATCGGAAGACCGCGCGACGGTGCGCTTCGCCGCCAACGGAATCGGCTGGCTGATGCGGCACGCGCAACGGGCGCGCGATCTGGCAGACAATGTGTCGGCGGGCGACGTCGCGAACATCCTGCCGCTGATCGGGTTCGCCGAGACGCTGATGCTGGAGCCGGAGGCGTTCGACTGGCGCGCAGGGTCGCTCGGCAACGTTCTGCCGGCGGGCACCAAGACGGTCGCCTGCGTGGATTCGCGCGCATTGGCGGACCGGCTGCACGCGGCGATGAAGGTGCAGGCAAAGCGTCCGCCGGTCGTGCTGATGCCGACCGTTTCGAGGGATGTGGCATGAGCACCACGCTCCGCGCGCTGCCCGATATCGCCTACGAAACGAAGCTGCTGCCGAACGGCGACGTCGGCAAGCCAGGCGCCCTGAAGATGATCCCGGTGACGGATCTGATGATCGACGATTCCTATCAGCGGGCGGTCGAGGAGTCGGGCAGGCGCAACATCCGCCGCATCGTCGAGAAATTTCGCTGGCATCTGTTCGCGCCGGTGATCGTATCGCCGCGGGGCAGGAGCCGCTTTGCGGTCATCGACGGCCAGCATCGTGCCGCCGCCGCGCGCCTGCACGGCGGCATCAAGGCGCTGCCGTGCTGGGTGCTGAATTGCACGCCCGAGGAAGAGGCGGAGTCGTTCTCGGTGATCAACGGCATGATCACGCGGGTATCGACACAGGCGCTGTTTAAGGCTCGGCTTGCCGCCGGCGACAAGGCGGCCCGCGATGCGCGCGATGCGGCGAAGGACGCCGGCGTAACCCTGTTGCCCTATCCGGTGGCGGCGTCCGCGATCAAGCTGGGCGAAACGATGGCGGTGGGCACGATCGAGGAGTGCGTGCGCAAATACGGCCGCGACATCGTCACCTCCGCCCTGAGGCTGGTCGTCGAGACCGGTGACGGACATCGCGGTCTCGTCCGCGCGCAGCTGATCGAGGCGTTGTGCGACGCCGTGCGCATGCATCCGAAGTGGGCGGCGAAGCCGCGCGACATGGCGCGCGCGATCGACGCGCACAAAGGCGGGCTCGCGAGCATCTGGCAGGGGGCGACGGTCAATGCCGCCGCCGAGCGCACGGGCCTCCGTGCGGCGGTGTTTGCGCTTCTGGAAAAGCTGTTCACGTCGGCGCTCGGCGATGGCGGTAAAATTGCCGCCAAGACCAAGGCTGAATTGGCGCGCGAGAAACAGTTCAAGGACGGCGTGATGCGCCAGGCCATGGTCGAGCGGGCGAAGAGGGGCGCGGCTTCGACGAACGTGCAGAAGGCGCAGGCTAAAGGGAAAATGACCGCGGCCGACATCGCCGCTGCGGTCGAGGCGTTCAAGGCACGGGGGGGGGCGGTGCGCAAGCTCGAGGGCGGCGCATCTGGCGATACCAATGCCTTGATGGATTGGCTGCGCCTGAAGCGCGGCATCGAGGTCGAGCGCACGCGCGCCGGCGGCGTGACCCTGTACGCGGTGAAGGGGCGAAAGAAGAAGCTGACGCTCTCTGCGTTCCTTGCCCTGGCGGATTCCGAACGCAGCGCCGCCGGGCTGGAGCCGATCGCGCGCACCGGAAAATCGAAGAAAGCGGCCTAGGCGCATGACACACGGCATTCAACTCGGCGACATCGTGCGCGCGACGTGCGAGCATTTCGGGCTGCCGCGGCATGACTTGCTGTCGCCGGCTTTTCCGCAACGCCTGGCGCGGCCGCGGCAACTGGCGATGTTCATCGCGCGGGAAAAAACCGCGCTGTCGCTGCAGAAGATCGGCCGCTATTTCGACCGCGACCACAGCACCGTTTTGTACGCGATCCGGCGCGTGACGGCGCGCTGGGATGGCGAGTGGGCCTTGCATCGCCGGTTCGTCGTCATGGCGGCGGAACAGATCGCCGGGGCGCGCACCGCGCGCGAGGCGGAGCAGGTTGCGCGTCTCAAAGCCTCTTCTTCGATATTGCCGGTGGCCGCGTGAGCGATCCGTTCGATCCCGGGCCGCTCGAGCCGGTGGCGCCGCCGAAAAAAAACGGCCGGAAAAAAACCGTATCGCGCGACGATGACGATGCGGGATTGCCGTCGCCATCCGAGCTCGACGGCGCGCTCGCCTGGCAGCTGACCAACGATTACGGCAACGGCCAGCGCCTGGCGCAGCGGTTCGGCGGCGAGCTGATGTTCGTCGAGAACATCGGCTGGTTCGCCTGGGACGGCGTGCGGTGGAACGGCGCCGAGGGCGCCGACGCGGCGACCCGGAAGGCGCAGCTTGTTTCGCTGGCGATCTTCGACGAGGCGCGCGCGATCAAGGCGAAATATCCCGACCGTGCGGTGATGTTGAACCGGCACGCGGTCGACACCGGCAACATGCGCAACATCAACGCCATGCTGAAGGCGGGCGCGCCGTACCTGTCGCGGCCGCAGGATGCGCTGGACGAAGACGGGTTTCTGGTGACCTGCGAGAACGGCACCATCGAACTCGCGCGCGACGTCGAGCTGCGCGCACCGGAGCGCGACGATCTGATCACGCGGCGGCTGAACGCGAAGTTCGACACGCGGTCGGCATGTTCACGCTTCGAGGCGTTCCTCGCGGTGATCCTGCCCGATCCGGAGATCCGCGAGTTCGTGCAGCGCGTGTTCGGCTATGCGCTGTGCGGCTCGATCCGCGAGCAGTGCATCTTTCTGTTCTACGGCACGGGGCGCAACGGCAAGTCGACCCTGATCAACGTGGTCAGGGAGGTGTTCGGCGATTATGCCTGTGTCTCGCCGATCAACACCTTTCTGGCCAAGCGCGACGGCGCCTCGGGCGCCGATGCCTCGCCCGACGTGGCGCGTCTCGCCGGCGGGACGCATCTGGTGACGGCGTCGGAGCCGAACGAAAATTCACGCTTCGACGAAAGCCTGATCAAGGCGATGACCGGCGGCGAGCCGATGACGGCGCGGTTCCTGAACCAGGGGTTCTTCACCTTCGCGCCGCGTTTCAAGCTGGTGGTTTCGATGAATCATCTGCCCAGCATTCGCGGCGCCGACGCCGGCATCTGGCGGCGCATCCGGGTGGTGCCGTTCACCGTGCAGATCCCGGAAGAGACGGTCGACCGCGAGCTGGAGGCGAAGCTGCTCGAGGAGCGCGACGGCATTCTGCAATGGGTGCTGACCGGATTCGAGGAATGGATGCGCGGCGGATTGCAACCGCCGGCCAGCGCGATCGCCGCGGTGGAGAATTACCGCGCCGACCAGGATCCGGTGGGCGAGTTTTTGAAGGTGCGGTGCGTGCGGACGAGCGAGATCGATCCCGGCACCGGCGAGATCTGGACGTCGAGCCGGAAGGATCTGCTGGATGCGTACAAGAAGTGGTGCGAGGACGAGGGGTTGGAGCCGCTCAGTCCAAAAGCATTCGGGTCGAAACTGGGGGCGCACGGCTTTGCGCGGGTGAAGCGGCAGGGCGGGTACACGTTCTATCGCGGCGTCGTGGTGCGGCCGGGGATCGTGTGATGGATCATCGCCTCTCGCCGCGGCAAGTCACGGATCTGATGCTGAAGCTGGCCGACGGCTACAAGACCGTCGATCTCGCCCGGCAATTCGGATTGACGCCGCGTTACGTACGTCTGTGCCGTTCCCAAATGAACGCCGCCGCCGTCTGTTACGAGCATGGCTGCGTAGTGCCTCGCGCCGAGGGTTCGCGGTATTGCGATCATCGCCCGCGGGTGGATTCCGGCCTCAAGCAGCGAAGCGGTAGGCCACAAAGAACAGCCGATGGCGCAGGGCGGGCCGATCGCGCCCGGCCACACCTTTATATAGGGAGGATCGGGGAGGATGGGCGGATCGGACGTCTTTGCTGGTGTGCGCGCCCGGTCGCAGCCACAAGCCCTTGATTCAACATGCGGTATTTGCCCGCGCGCGGCACGCAAGACGGGGAGGATTTCGGCGCGATCGTCACCGATGGTCACCGCCATCCTCCCCGGGTTTTCACCATGACGGACAAGGGGTTGCAGGGGCGGGAGGATCGGGGAGGATCGGCCATTCCCCCCGTGTACGCGCGCGCGCCCGCGGCGCATCGCCAAGGGGGGATTCTCCTTCATCCTCCCCAGAGTCGGAATCCAACACAGAAAGAGATTTCGATTCAGGATTTGCTGGTGTGGGCGTACCGCGACGAGATGGTGCATGCGGCGAAGGCGCCGGGCGTGCCGGTGGAACTGACGCGGGCGCGGTTGCGCGAGTGGCGCGCGGACCAGATGGCCGAGATGATGGCGCTGGGCGTGAACGTGGACGCGTCGGTCAGGCTGGATTTCGAGGCGCCGGTGGATGCGTATCGGGTGGACCGCGCGGTTGCGTGTCTGGGCGAGGCGGTGGGCGAGATCGAGGCGATGTATCTGCCGCCCGTGCCGGTGTTGTCGATGGACGTGAATCCGTCGAGCGCGCCAGTGGTGGAGCGTGCGGTAAAGGCGCGGCTGGGACAGCTGGTGTTTTCGGCCGCCGTTGGTGATGGCGCGCCGGATTGGATCACGTCGCCCGAGCTGCGGCTGTCGCGCGGCAAATGCGTGATGGGGCGCGACTGGCGGCCACGCCGTGCCGGCGGCGCGCAGCAGATCGCGCTGTTGCAGATCGTCGAATGGCACGGCGATGCGCCGTGGTGCGTCGGTGCTGCGCGCGCGCGTTATGCGTTGTGGTGGGATGCGCTGGAGCGTTTGCGCGCGGTGCTGGCGGGTGGATTGGAACGATTCGTTTTGACGAACGCGATGCCGTTGCGGCGGCCGTGGGCACAGGGGGCTTGACTGCGGACGATTTCTTGACATAGGTTGCGCATGTTGAATGACGCCCGCCCGGATCGCCGCGCGGGCGTTTTTGTTTTTCTCTCTCTTCATGGCGCGCGCGTGAGGCATGGAAGCCATGCCGAAGATGCCGCCCACGTTCCGCGCCTTCGAGGCGGCGGATGAGGCCGAGCGTTCATACGATCGTGCGCGCGGCGGTGCGTCCGAGCGGCTGTACTCGGCGCGCTGGGCGAAGGCGTCAAAGGCGCATCTCGCGATGTCGCCGCTGTGCCGGTATTGCGAGCTCGACGGGCACGTGCGGGCGGCGACGGTGGTGGATCATCTCTATCCGCATCGCGGCGATGTGCGCCTGTTCTGGATGAAGCGGCTGTGGGTGTCGGCGTGCAAGCGCTGTCACGACGGCTTCAAACAGATGATCGAGCGGCGCGGTCGTGCTGCGATCGACGGGCTGGCGCGGCGGTTGGGGATCGCGCCGTTGGTCGAGGGGGAGGGGGAGTCGAAAGTCTGCGGCTCCCCGACGCAAGACCGGCGGCCGGTTGCGTGAAAATCCGCGCAAAATTCCGCGAAATCTTTTTTTTGAGGTGGTGCCGCGATGGCGCGTGGGCGTAAGCCGGACGGCCCCGAGCTGCAACAGGCCAAGGGCAACCCCGGCCGCCGTCCCAAGCCCAAAAAACACGGCACCCGCTCGCCCGAAGAGCGCGCCGCGGCCCTCGCAGCCGCCACGCCGCCCGACGCGAAATTCGGTCCGCCCGATTTCATGGGCGATCCGCATTTCGACGGCGCGATCGCCATCTGGCGCGAGCTCTCGCCCGAGCTGGCCCGCATCGGTCTCCTCGACCGCCTCGACCGCCACGCGCTCGCGATCTACTGCGTGCACATGGCCGATTGGATCGACGCGACCAAGGACATCGCCGCCAACGGCACGCACTACAAGGCGAAGAACGTCAACAAGGACGATCTCTGGCGCCGCAATCCGGCCGTCCTGGTGCGCGAGCTCGCCGAGAAACACATCCTCGAACTTGGCGAGCGCTTCGGCCTCAACCCGGCGACGCGCTTCAAGCTGTTGCGTGACCAGTCGCTGATCCCGAACTCGGGCCTGTTTGGCGACCGCGATGCGCCGCCGGCGAAGGAGGCGAACGCCGATACGCCGCCGGCCACGACCGAATCCGATGATGTCGACGATGAAAATCCAACCGGCCTGATGAGCCGGCGCGGCAGCGAGGTGCCGACGCAACTGAATTGACCGGCCTCAAGCAGCGAAGCGATAGGCCGAGAGATGGTGTGAACCATGGGCCTGCCCGCGCGCGTTCTCGATCGGCAAGACGATCGCGCGCATCCGCCGTGGCTCCTCGCCCTCCTCGCGCTCGACGCCTTCGTCTATCGCTGGGCCCGTCTCGCCTGGGACCGCGCCGCCGCAACACCGGGCGCCTGGTACGACGCCGCGCTGGCCGAACGCATCGTCACGCTGTGGCCGAAATACTTCCGCCACACCGAAGGCCGCTGGGCCGGCAAGCCGTTCCTCCTCGCGCCCTGGCAGGCCGCGATCGTCCGCCTCCTTGTGGGGTGGAAAACCGCCGACGGCTTCCGCGTCTTCCGTCGCCTCCTCCTCTGGGTGGGCCGCAAGAACGGCAAGTCCGAATTTCTCGCCGCGCTCGCCATCCTGTTCTGGGTGTTCGACCGCGAGATGGGCGGTCAGGGCTACTGCTTCGCCCGCAACGAGAAACAGGCCAAGATCGTCTTCGACAAGATGAAGACGATGGTGGGGCTCGCGCCGGCGCTCCACACGCGCATCCAGCGTTACAAAAAGTCGATGTACCAGCCCGAGCAGATCGCGCGCTTCGAGATGCTCACCGGCAACGCCGAGGGTAAGCACGGCATGTCGGCCTCCGTCGTCGTCGGCGACGAGGCGCATGAATGGCTCGACGATTCGCTCCTGGTCACGCTGCACCAGTCGACCGCGGCGCGCGATCAACCGGTCGAGCTGATCGGCTCGACGGCAGGCTTCAAGAACCGCACCTACGGCTGGACGCTGTGGCGCGAATCCGAGGCCATCCTGGAAGGCCGCCTGTCACAGCCGTCGACGCTGGTCGTGATCTTCGCGGTCGATCAGGACGCCGACTGGACCGACGAAAGCCTGTGGTGGCGCGCCAACCCCAACATCGGCATCTCGCCGAAGCTCGAATATCTGCGCGCCGAATGCGAGAAGGCGAAAGAAAACCCGCGGCTCGAAAACGATTTCCGCCGCTATCACCTCAACCAGTGGACCGAACAGGCCGTCCGCTGGATCCCGATGTCGCGCTGGGATGCGTGCACGGCTTCGAAGTTGCCCTGGCACAAATTCGCGGCGCATCTGAAGGGCCGCACCTGTTTCGCCGGCCTCGATTTGTCGAGCGTGCGTGACGTCACGGCGCTGGTCTACGTTTTTCCGCCGTCGAATGACGACGCGGACCCGTTCAAAAGCCTCTGGTACGTGCTGCCGAAATTCTTCGTTCCGGCGGAGACGCTCGACGAACGTGTGCGTGCCGACCGCGTGCCCTACGACGAATGGAAACGCGAGATCGACGGTGTCGCTGCGCTGATCCCGACCGATGGCAACGTCGTCGACCAGGACGTGGTCAAGGCGACGCTCCTCGCCGATCGCGACCAGTTCGACATCCGCATGGTCGGCTACGACCAGTGGAACTCGACCAAGCTGGCAACCGAGCTGACCAACGAGGGCGCCACGCTCATAAAGGTGCCACAATCGGTTGTCGGCCTGGGCGAAGCGACCAAGTTTTTCGAGGGCCTCGTCTGGGACGCGGGCCTCGATCACGGCGGCCACCCGGTGCTGCGCTGGATGGCGGGCAACGTCTCCGTCTGGTCGGACGGCAACGGCAACATCAAGCCGGACAAGAAACGGTCGAGCGAAAAGATCGACGGCATCTCCGGCGCCATCACCGCCTTCGCGCCGGCGATCAAGGATGCGCGCGTGCCCGATGTCGGCGAGCTGATGAAGAGGGGCGGCGCCGCGGCCGTGATCGGATGAAGAGATGGCTCCGCACCGCCGCATCGCGCGCCGGCAAGGTATTCGACCAGCGCGACGCGATGTTCGCCTGCGGTCTCGGCCTTCTCGGCTACGGGGCATATCTGTTTCAGCCGTGGTGCGGCTTCGCCGTCCCCGGCGCCGTCATCGTCTGCGTCGCCATCTTCGGAGTGCGGCGCTGATGGGCATGCTCAACCGCCTCGCTGGCCCGACCGAAAAGCGCGCCCAATGGATCTCCGGCTTCTCCGCCGGCGATGAAAAGCTCGCCGAGCTCCTCGGCATCGGTGCCGCGACGTCGTCGGGCGTGTCGATCACGCCGGAAAACGCGCGCGAATGTCCCGAGGTCGACGCCTGCGTCGGTCTGATCGAGGACACGGTCGCCACCGTGCCGCTCGATTTTTTCGAGCGGACCGGCGATGGCGAGCGCGAACGGCGCGATGATCATCCGCTGCACGAGCTCCTGCACGACCGGCCCAATGCCTGGCAGACCTCGTGCGAGTTCCGCCAGATGATGGAGGGCTGGTGCGAGACGCATGGCAATGCGTATGCGCGCATCGTTCCCGGCGCCAAGGGGCTCGCCGGATCGCTCGAGCCGGTGCCGCCCCGCGAGATGCGTCCCTTTCGTGCGAGCGGAAATGTCGCCTATCGCTGGTCGCCATCCGATGGGCCGCAGCGCACGCTGCTCGCGCACGAAGTCCTGCATCTCAAGGACCGGCCGTTCTCGCGCGACATGCTGTGCGGCCAGTCCAAGGTCGAGCGCCACAAGGAAACGATCGGCCGCGCCATCGCCACCGGCGAATATCTCTCGCGCTTTTTCTCGTGTGGCGCGACGCCAAAGACGTTTCTCGAGGTGCCGGAGGGCAAGGCGCCGCTCACCGAACCGCAGATCGAGGAGATCCGCGCCCAGTTCGAAAAGCGTCACGGCGGCATCGAGAATCTGCGCCGCATCGGCGTGCTGAACGCCGGGCTGAAGGTCAACCAGGTCGGCTCGACCAACAAGGATTCCGAGCTGGTCGAAACTTATGGTCTGGTCGTGGCGCAGATCGCGCGCGTCTGGGGCGTGCCGCTGCACCTGATCATGGAGACGTCGAACTCGACCTCCTGGGGCACCGGCATCGAGCAGCAATCGATCGGCTTCATCGTCTATTACATGCGGCCGAAATTCGTGCGCTGGGAGCAGGCGCTCAACGCCGCGCTGATGTCGTCGGACATGCGCCGGCGGTTCTATTTCGAGTTCAATATCGACGGCTTGCTGCGCGGCGATTTCAAGTCGCGGATGGACGCCTACGCCCTGATGATCCAGTGGGGCCTGGCGACGCCGAACGAGATCCGCAAGCTGATGAACCTCGCGCCTCTCCCGGGTGGCGATGACCGGCTCATGCCGCTCAATATGGTGCCGGCGACGCGCATCATGGACGTGCTTCTGAAACAGAACGCCGGTGTGCCGAACGCGCGCGCCGTCGACATCGCGACCCGCGCACTCGCCGATCTCGTCGCCGCGGCGAACGGCGCGCCCAATGGACGGCTTAACGGAGGTCACGCGTGACCGATTTGGAACGGCGGCACTTCAATGTCGAAGGCCTCAAGGTGGAAACGCGCGCCGACGGCAAGCGCACGCTCTCCGGCCATGCGGCCGTGTTCAACGTGCTCTCCGAAAACCTCGGCGGCTTTCGCGAAACGATCAAGCCGGGCGCCTTCGCCACCGCGCTCACGCGCGACGATATCCGCGCTCTGTTCAATCACGATCCCAATTTTGTGCTGGGCCGCAACCGCGCCGGCACACTGCGCCTCACCGAGGACGAGCGCGGTCTTGCCATCGAGTGCGACGCACCGTCGACGCCGACGATCGGCGATCTCGTCATTGCGCCGATCGAACGCGGCGACATCAGCCAGATGAGCTTCGGCTTTTCCGTCATGCCCGGCGGGCAGGACTGGGCCGAGGATGAAGACGGCATGATGATCCGCACCATCACCGAGGTGAAGCTGTTCGACGTTTCGCCCGTCACCTTCCCGGCTTACACCGCGACCGATATCGCGGTGCGTTCGCTGGCCGATTATCGCGCGGCGCATCCGAAGCCCGCCATGACGGCGACGCCGTTCAATCTCCTGCGCGCCAAACAGATGTTGGCCGAAGCGTCCTCCTAAGCCATCGCCTTCCGCCTTCAGGCGGCATCACCCCGCTGGGGGCTCGCGGGTGCAAGAGCCTGTTTTCTATCCGGAGAATCACCATCATGAGCGATCGCCTGAAGCGTTTCCGCGAACAGCGGGGCGCTCTCGTCACCGAAATGCGCACCCTGGTCGACACGGCCGAAAACGAAAAGCGCGAGCTGACCGGCGACGAGCTGGCCAAGCACTCGACGCTCTTCGACAAGGCGGACAATCTGCGCAAGCAGATCGAGGCCGAGCAGCGGACCGTCGAATCCGAGCGCGCGGCGGCCGATGCCGCGGCCGAGGCCGAAGAGCGCGCGGCGAAGAACCCCGAAGCCGCGGCCAAGGAAGACCGCGCCATGAAGGCGTTCCGCTCGCTCCTGCGCGGCGCGACGCCGGGCGGCGACGTCGCCGCTGAAATGCGCGCCCTGCAGGCCGGCTCGGATACCGAGGGCGGCTACATTTCCGCGCCGGGCCAGTTCGTCGCCCAGCTGCTCAAGAACGTCGACAACGCGGTGTTCGTGCGCAACCGCGCCACCAAGTTCCAGGTGCCGAAGGCGGAAAGCCTCGGCGTGCCGACGCTCGACACCGATCTCGCCGATGCCGACTGGACCACCGAGCTGCAGACCGGCAGCGAGGATACGTCGATGCGCTTCGGCAAACGCGAGCTGCGGCCGCATCCGGTCGCCAAGCTCCTGAAGGTGTCGAAGAAGCTGGTGCGCACCTCGGCGCTGCCGATCGAGACCATCATCAACGATCGCATGGCGTACAAATTCGGCGTCACCTGCGAGAAGGCCTACATGACGGGCGACGGCGCGCAAAAGCCGCTCGGCATGTTCACCGCGTCTGCGGACGGCATCCCGACGTCGCGCGACGTCTCGACCGGCAACACCACCACGTCGGTCACCTGGGACGGCCTGATCAACGCCAAGTACAGCGTCAAGGCGCAGTACTGGCCGAACTCGGCCTGGGTGTTCCACCGCGACGCGCTGAAACAGATCTCCAAGCTGAAGGACGGCGACGGCCAGTATCTCTGGCGCCCGTCGCAGCGCGAGGCGGACCCCGACATGATCCTCGGCCGTCCGATGGAGGTGTCGGAATACGCGCCGAACACCTTCACCACCGGTCTCTATGTCGGCCTGTTCGGCGATCTCTCCTACTACTGGATCGCCGACGCGCTCGACATGACGGTCCAGGTGCTGCGCGAGCTCTATGCCGCGACCAACCAGGACGGCTTCATCGCGCGTCAGGAGACGGACGGCATGCCGGTGCTCTCCGAGGCCTTCGCCCGCGTGGCTCTGGCCTAGGCCTCAAGCGCCGCCTACCCCGAAACTCCAGAACAGGGACACCACTTCCATGCCCAATATGTCCAAATCCGTCGTCACCAAGCGCATCAAGCCGGACGGCTCCGGCTACACGGTCGCCGCCGGCGCGGCCGATGTGAACTCCGATATCATCGACACCGCCGGGTATGACTGGTGCCGCATCATCACCGGCTTCGGCGCCATCACCTCGGGCGCCGCCACCAGCGTCAAGGTGCAGGAGAACGACGCCAACTCGGGCACCGGCATGGACGATCTCGAGGGCTCATCGATCACCGTGGCCGACACCGACGACAACAAGATCACCATCGTTGAGATCTACCGGCCGCGCATGCGCTATCTGCGGCAGGTGACCAAGCGCGCGACGCAGAACGCGGTGATCGATTTCATGATCGTCGAGCTCGGCGGCTCCCGCGTGAAGCCGATTACCGACGACTCCACCGTGGTCTCGACCGAGGTCTGGCCGTCGCCGGCGGAAGGCACGGCCTGATCCTCTCATCTTTCACGTGAAGGGATGCCGGGGCGGCGTGTGCTTGCCGTCCCGGTCTCTTTTTTAGGAGCGCTTCATGTCCGCACAATCGGATTCCCAGAACGTCAAGGTCGGCATCGAGCAGGGCGGCGATACCCTGTTCGTGAAATCCGGCGGCACGCTGCGCATCGAAGCGGGCGCCACCGTCACCGATTCCCGCGGCGACGCCGTCAAGGGGTTCATTCCCCTCTCCCTCGCCGATGCGCGCGAGGTGGTGACCAACGCCACCGTCAACGCCGCCGGCAATGGCGGCCTCCTCGCCTCCGACACCACGCCGATCTTCGAACGCGTCAACGCCGCGACCGACAAGGCGCTGCGCCTGAACTGGGCGTCGAGCAACGTCGACGAGATCACCTGGTCGTTCGCGTATCCGCCCGATCTCGACGACACCGCCACGCTCGAGGTCCACGTGCTCGCCGCTATGGCGGGCGCCTCGGACACGCCGACGCTGGCCGTCGGCTATTTCGAAGGCGTCGGCGACACCAATGTCGGCGGCGCCACTGCGGCGGTCACCGGCACGACGGTCGCCGAATACAGCCGCACCATCGCGGCCGCCGATGTCGGCGCCGCGCCGAACGTGGCCAGCGTCTCGCTGGTCCCGGGCGCGCACGGCACCGACGCGCTCTACATCTACGCCGCGTGGATCGAATACACGCGCAAATCGAGCTAGGGGCCGCGCCGATGCGAGTGAAACTGAACACGGTTTATGCCGGGCCGCACGGCACCGGCGATGTCGGGGACGTCGTCGATCTGCCCGACCAGGTTGCTGCGTCTCTAATCGAGACGAAGCAACCCGACAAGGACGAGGCGTATGCCGCGCGCGTGCCGGACGACACGCCACTTGGTCGCGCGCCTGTGCCCCCGTCCACGGAAGGCAAGCAGGCGCGGGCCCGTCGTGAAGCCGCCGAGAAGAAGACGCGCGATGACGCGGTGGCGCGCGAACTCGCCAAACGCGACGCGCGTGAGGCGGCGCAGCGTGAGGCGGCTGAGACAACCGCGAAAGAGGCCGCCGATCGTGAAGCTGCCGAGGCAGCCGAAAAAGAAGCTTTGGAACGCGAAGCTGCGGAAGCGGCTGCGAAGGAGGAAGCTGAGCGCGAAGCTGCCGAAGCGGCAGAGAAAGAGGCTGCTGAGATGGCTGCGAAAGAAATCGCCGAGGAAGAGGCCGCGAAGGCGGCTGCCGAACGCGAGGCCGCTGATGCGGCGGCGAAAGAGGCTGCCGAAACGGCAACCCTGAAGCCGGTAGAGAACACGGCGGCGAAGCCGCAAAGGAACCGTCGCTAGATCCGATGAAGGCGCCCACGCTGATCCGCACGGCGGCGCCGGCGGGCGGCGCCTTCCTGGTTTCGCTCGACGAGGCGCGCGCGCAATGCCGCGTCGATCATTCCGACGATGACGACGAGCTGCGCCGCTTCGTCGAGGCGAGTTACCAGTCGCTTGATGGCTGGTCCGGCTGGCTGGGCCGTGCGCTCCTGACACAGTCCTGGGAGATGCGCGTCGACAGCTTCTGCAACCCGCAGAAAATTCCGCTGCCGCCTCTCATCACGCTCGACAGCATCAAATATGTCGACGCCAGCGGCGTGCTGCAGACGCTCTCGCCGTCGGCCTATCAACTGGTCCCGGGCGGCGACTGGCACGCCAAAGTGCGTCCCGTCTTCGGCACCAATTGGCCCGTGCCGCGCTGTGAAGAGGGCGCGGTGCGCATTGCTTTCACCGCCGGCTACGGCGATCCGTTGAAGGTGCCGCCGGCGATCCGGCAGGCGATCCTGTTGAACGTCTCGTGGCTCTACGAACACCGCGAAGCCGACGACACCGCGCTCTCGCTCAGCGTGCAGAACCTGTTGTCGACGTCGCGCGTCACCTGGTGACACCAGCGTCCCGCTTCTGAATTTTCAAGGAGTTCGCCATCATGGCTTTGCAGGTCGATGTCGCCCTGACGCTCAACGGCTATCTGGCCAGCACGGTCGAAGGCGCCGACGCGAATTATCCGCTGACCTCGACGCTCAGCGAGCGCATCGCGTCCGGCACGACGGCGGGCAAGGCCGACGACGCGTTCGTCGATCGCGCTGCCTCGTTCGGCACCTCGGGCACGACCTACGATCTCTCCGGCTCGTCGAACAAGAACCCGTTCCAGGCCAATCTCGGCTTTGTCGAGATCGTCTGCATCATCGTCGAGGCCGACGCCGCCAATACCGCCGATCTCATCGTCGGCGCCGCGGCGTCGAACCAGTTCCTCGGCCCGCTCGGCGATGCCGCCGACACCTTCGCGGTGAAGCCCGGCGGCCGCGCCTTCTTCTATTGCGCGCAGTCCGATCCGGGCTGGGCCGTCGCCGGCGGCTCGACCGACAGTCTCAAGATCGCCGCTGCCTCGGGCACGCAGGTCGGCACCCTGATCCTCATCGGCCGCAAGAGCTGATCATGGCGGAGACCGAGGGCCAGATGCGCATTCGCTTCGCCCGCGATTTCGACTGGAAGCCGGACTTCCACACCATCCTCACCGCGCGCGGCGGCGAGACCAAGATGGTTCGCCGCGCCATGGGTGAGGCCGCGGTGAAGGAAAAGGCCGGTGTGGAAGTCGATGCCGATGACAACGTCATCGAGACCGTGTTCTCGCCTGAAGCGGAGCCTTCATCGTCGCCGATGTCGGATCCCATTCCGATGAAGGGCCAAGAGACGAAGCCGGACGGGGATGGGGCCTCAAGTAGCGAAGCGGTAGGCCCTGAGAGAAATGGAGACGGGTAAGCTCCGTGAGCGCGTCGCCTTCGAGGCGCGCGCCACCGTCGCCAATGACGGCGCCGGTAACACGCTGGGCGACTGGGTCAAACAGTTCGACCGCGCCGCCGGCTACAGCTTTCCGCGCGACGGATCGGAATCGGTGATCGCCGCTCGGCTCGCCGGCGTCGAACCCATCACCATCGAAACGCGCTCTGATGTGCAAACGCGCGCCGTCGACACCGCGATGCGCATCCGCGACCTGCGCACGTCGAAAATCTACAACATCCGCTCGGCGCAGGCCGACGCGGCGCGCTCGCGGGTGCGCTTTTTCTGCGAGGCGGGAGTTGCCGATGGCTAAGGCAGTGGTGACCGTCGAACTTCACCTTGTCATCGTGAAATGGCGCTGGGCGCTGTGCATGGTCGCCGGAAAGCTGGCGGCCTATCTCGTCGCGCTCCTAAGCCTATTGATGGACGTCGACATCGATGCCTGGTGCGACCGTCTCGCCCGCTGGACCGCGTGGTTTGCCACGCGCGTGGAGACGCGCAAAGCGGATGGCTAGTTCAGCGCCGAGACTTCGGGGCAAGGAGAAACTGAAGATCGCGCTGCGCGCGCTACCCGCCGCGGCGCGCCGGCACGTCGCAACCGCGATCGCGCAGGGCGCGGCCGACATGGTGTCGAGCGTCAAATTCCTCTGCCCGGTTGGCGATGCGGCGATGGACGAACACCCCGGCGAGCTGCGCGACAGCATCGGCTGGCTTTTCGCCTTCCAGGATCAGGACAAGCACCGGGTCAAGGATCCCACGCTCGCCGCCGTGATCTTCGAAGGCGGCGCCGCCGCGCCGCATGTGCTGCACGTCGAGTTCGGCACCCAGAAGATGGACGCGATCCCGCATTTCGGTCCCGGCATCCGGGCGGTGAAGAAACAGGCGCTGGCCCGCGTCAACAAGGCGGTGCGTCAGGGTATCAAGACAATTTCGGGTTAGGGAAACATCGGCGATGGCCGTCACTGTCCAGGATGGCGCGGCGCTCTCCCTGCAGAAAGCGGTGTTCGCCCGTGTTGCGGCGTCGGCCGAGATGAAGACGCTGATCGGCGATCCGGTGCGCCTCTACGACCGCGTGCCGCGGAACAATCCGTGGCCCGGCGACTACATCAGCTTCGGCGCGCACGGCGAAGACGACGACAGCGCGATCTGCGCGCCGGGCGTGATCTATGAGGGCGAGGAACACAGTCTGACGATGCATGTCTGGTCGCGCTCGGTGAGCGGACCGGATCTCGGCGCGACGCAGGCGAAAAAGATCGCCGCCGCGCTGCGCCGCTGTCTCTCCAACCAGGAGATCGCGCCCGACGGCCATCATCTTCTGCATCTCACGCACGCGTCGACCAACACCTTCGCCGATCCGGACGGTCTGACCACACACACCGTCGTCGTCTTTTCCGCGCAAACCGAATCTTCTCTTTGAAAAAGGGGCCATGCCGCCATGACCGCCACCGTCACGATTCCCGGCAGCAAATTCTACATCGCGATCGAAACGTCGCCGGGCTCCGGCGTCTACACCACGCCCTGCGTGTTCATGTCGAAGGCGATGGACTCCACGGCCAACGTGGTCAGCGACACCGAGCCGCAATGCGACGCGCCGACCAGCCCGGCACTCGTCCGCAAGATCGTCGATTCGGTCGAGTATCAGTTCTCCGGCTCGGGCAAGCTCGCCGAGACCTCGCTGCGCTTCTGGCGTGAATGGCTCCGGTCCGGCCTCGCCCGCGGCATCCGCATCTACGAGAACGACCAGTCGCACGCCCATGACGGCGGCTACGATTCCGGGCAGGCGGTGCTGTCGAAGTTCCGGCAGAACCAGGAGCGGCCCAAGTCGAACGAGTTCGACATCACCATCGACATCGACGGCGCGCTGACCTGGGTGGACAATGCCTGATCCGGAGGATGGCGAAGCGGTAGGCCAAACCGAATCGAACGCCTCGTGTGTCCTCACCGCCGATTGGGCCGACGGCACCCACATCTTCGTGCTCCGCATCGGCGAGCTGGAGAAACTCCAGGAGAAAACCGGGGCCGGCCCCGAGGAGCTGATGGGCCGCCTCATGGTTCTGCCGGCGCGCGACGGCGGCATCGCCGCCTCGATCCGCCACGGCCTCCTTCAGCCGAAGGCAACCGATCTTCGCGAGATCATCCGTCTCGGCCTGATCGGCGGCGGCATGGATCCGATCAAGGCGCTGGCCCTCATCAAGGAATATGTCGACGAACGGCCGCGCGCCGAATCCTACGGCATCGCCTTTTCCATTCTCGCGGCCGTGATCAACGGCTGTCCGGACGATCTTCGAAAAAAATCTGCGGCGCCGCAGGACGAAACCGGGACGGGTCAGGCGGCCCCTCGCTCGGCTTCTTCGGCGCCATCTACGCCGCCGCCATCGTCATCGGCCTCGACGCCGAAACCGTCCGGCGCACCTCGCTCTGGCACTTCTACTACCAGGTCGAAGGCTGGAACGACGCGCACAAAAAACCGGGGGAAGGCGACGTAGCGCTACCCTCGACCGAGGACTTCGAAAACGAGATCGCCGACCTCTACAGACGGGGCATCATCAGGGACACGTAAAGCATCATGGCGACCGAACTGGAGAGGTTGGTCGCCGTCTTCGAAGCGGACATTACCCGCTTCGACAAGCGCACCACCGAGCTGCAGCGCCTGTTCGACCAGCGCGCCTCGCAGATCGAGCGCCGCCAGAAGACGCTGCAGGACAAGCTGAACGCGGGCTGGAATTTTTCCGGCTTCAATTCCTTCCTGGCGAAGCTCGGCGTCGGCATCTCGGTCGGCGGCATCGTCGCCGGTCTGCGCAGCATCGTGGCCGAGGCCGACCGGCTGAAGGATACGTCCGACCAGCTCAATATCACGACGCAGGATCTCCAGGGCCTGCGCGCCGCCGCGCTGGCGACGGGCGCCAGCGTCGACGTCATCGACCGCGGCCTCGCCACGCTCACCGACAATCTCGGCGACGCGGAACAGGGCACCGGCAAACTCTATGAGGTGATGAAGCGCAACCACATCCAGCTGGGCACCACGATGCAGGTGCTGATGGGTGTCGCCGATGCGGTGAAAAACGCGCATTCGTGGAACGAGAAGATGGCGATCTCGACGGCCGCGTTCGGCCGCGCGGGAAAGGCGCTGATCCCGATCCTCAACGAAGGCGCCGACGGCATCCAGCGCCAGTTCGAAGCCGCGCAACAATCCGGTCAGATCTGGGATCCCAAGGTCGTCGCCGATCTCGACCGCGCCGCCGACGCGTGGAAGCGCATCGGCACCGCGATCGAGGGCACGGTGGCGGGGCCGCTCGCCGATTTCCTCGACATGATCTCGCGGATTTCGAAGACGGACTGGCAGGCGATTCTGCTCGGCGCCTCGTCGTCGGACCCGGGCGGCGCCAACAGCTGGCAGGGCATCCTCCTCGGCGCGACGCAGCGCCATGACGCGGCGGGCGCGGGCGCCGCGCTGTTCGGCACGAATTCCGGCGCCGGCGGCGCGGTCGGTACCGGCCTGGCGCCGTCGCCGCGCGGGGCACTTCCGCCGCCACACGGAGGCGACTCCGCCGCCGAAAAGGCGATCCGCCTCGAGCGCGAACGGCAACAAGCCATCGCCAGAACGCTCGCCGCGGCGATCGCAGCCGAAGCCGAAGAGACGCGCGCGACGGATGCGGCCAATCTCGCGCGCACCGAAGGCACCGCCGCCTATTATGCGGCCGCGATCAAGGCGGCGAATGACGATCTCACCGCCGAGATCGCGGCGATCAAGGCCAAGGAAGCGGAGGACATCGCGTCCCTGAAGCGGCGCGAACTCGGCGAGTCCGCCTATCAAGCGGCGGTCGCGAACATCCGGCGTGAAGCGGCTGCCAAACAGGGGGCCGCCCAGCAACGCGCCGATCAGGCCACCGAGGCGGCGCGCAGGCCGCTCATCGACGCGATCCGCGACGCCGAGGAGCACAACGCGGCGCTGCAACAGGAAATCGGCACCGTCGGCCTCTACGGCGCCGCCCTCGCCGAGGCGCAGATGCGCCTCGAGCTCCTCAACGCGGCGAAGCGCACCGGCATACCGATCTCGGCCGAAGAGGCTCAAAAAATCGACGCCCTCGCGGTGTCGTATGGACAGTGGACCGAAAAGCTCCAGGCCGCGCAGCGCGAAGAGCAGCGCAACGTTCAGCTCGCCGACGGCGTGCGTCAGGGCGTCGAGGATATCGGCGTTGCCGCGGCATTCGCCGCCGGCGATTTCGAAGGTGCGGTGAAGCGCGAGCTTCTGGCGCTCGCGGAACTCTACTTCCGTTTGAAAGTGTTGAAGCCGCTCATCGAAAGCGTGCTCGGTCCCGAGGGAACGACGGGCGGCGGGCTGTTCGACTTCTTCGGCACGGCCGGCGCAAAGCCGGGCCCCGGCGCCGGCGGGATCGATTTCTCTGCCGGAGGCATTCCCGGCTTCGCCGGCGGCGGCGATCCGCCCGTCGGCCGTCCCTTCGTCGTCGGCGAGCACGGCCCCGAGATCATGCGGGTCAAGTCGCCGGTGCGCGTCACGCCGCGCATCCCGCGCCTGCCCACGGTGCCAACCGCGGTGCCGGCGATGGTGCAGCAGATCAACGTGGCGCCCACATTCAACGTCGACGCGCGCGGCGCGCAACAGGGCGTGGCCGAGCAGATCGACGCCAAGATGCGCGCCTTCGTGCCGGCGATCCTGGCGCAGGCGAAGCGGAACGCGCGCGACGATTTCGCCGGCAATCTGCACCGCACGTATCGGGATGTGGCCTAGGCCTCAAGTAGCGAAGCGGTAGGCCAAAAATAAAATGACCACAAACTTGTTGTGGCCCGAATGGGTGCTGGTCCCGAAAGACGTCACGCCGCTGTTCGCCGAGGCGAAAAACGCTTCGGGCGGCGCCTCGCCTACGGGTTCCGAGCAGATCGTCGGCTCCTCGCCGGGGCGCTGGCGCATCGGTTACGGCGCGATCAATGTGTTCACCGCCGAGCACGAGCGCGTCTTCAAGACCATTGCTGCGCGGATCGCGGGCCGCGCCGGCGCCATCATGGTCTCGGCCACGGTCGGCCGCCGCACCAATCCCTGGCCGCTCGTTGGCGGTGTGCCGCACATCGGCAAGATCGCGGCGCCGCTCACCGACGCGATCCTGCTTTCGGACGGCTCGGCTTATCGCACCGGAACGTATGCGCGGACGATCGCGGCGGTCGCCAACAACGGCGTTGCCGCCGGCGCGGCGTCCGGTCTGGTCATCAAGGTCACCGCCGGCGGCACGCTGAAAATCGGGCAGATTTTTCAGTACGGAGAACGCGTCGCCATGATCACCGAGATCACCGCGACCGGATCGTCGGGCGGTTCGCCGACCTACACCGTGAAATTCTCGCCGCCGGCGCGCGAGGCGATCGCCATGAACGACGTGCTCGATTTCGACAACCCGCGCTTCCGCGCCCGTCTCGCCGGAGAGGAAGACATGGGCGGGCTCGAGCTCGATCACTGGAAATTCGGCGATCCGTCGCTCGTCTTCGAAGAGGACAACTAGAACCCGATGGCGACGGCGTTGATGTGGCCGGAGTGGGTTCTGGTCCCGAAGAAAGTCTTGCCCCTGTTCCTGATGCCGCGCAACGTCTCGGGCGGCACTTCGGATAGTGGCGAGGAGGCGCTCGAGGCCGCGGTGAATGCCAGCCGCTGGCGCATCGGTTTCTCGGATATCAGCGTCCGCACAGACGAGGCCGAGCGCGTCTGGAAAGTCATCGCGCGGCGGCTGTCGGGCATGTCGGGAGCGATCATGGTGCCCGCGATGGCGCGCCGCACCGCGCCCTGGAGCGGTCTCGGTATCTCGAAAATTGCGGTCACGCTGACCGACGCGATCCTGTTCTCGGGCGGCTCGGCCTATCGCGGCGGGGACACGGCGGCCACCATCTCTGCCCTCGCCTTCACGGCGTTCGCCAAAGGTGACACCGAGGCCGACGTCAAGGTCGCGGTCGGCGGCGAGCTGAAGCCGGGGATGATTTTTCAGTATGGCGAATACGTCGCGATGATCACGGAGATCGTCGACGTCGATCCGGGCGGCGGCTCGCCGGTGTGGACCGTCGCCTTCACGCCGCCTTCGCGCGAGGACGTGGCGGAAAACGACATTCTCGATTTCGACAATCCGCGCTTCCGCGCGCGGCTCGCCGAGGGCGGCGGCATGGACGGGCTGACATTGTCGAACTGGAAAACGGGCAACCCGTCTGTGGTGTTTGAAGAGGACTACTGATGGCCGACTTCGGTTCGACCATCAACGCGGTTCTCGACGACAGAAAAATCCGCTTCAAGCCGCTCATCGCCTTCGACTTCGCCGACGGCGAGGAAGACTACTGGGGCGGCGACTGGGATCTCGTCTCGGGCGGCAAGACTTGGAAGAAGCTCGGCGGCCTCCTCGGCATCGACGGCATCGACCAGGCGGCGAGCCTCGAAAGCTCGATGATGACCTTCACGCTCTCGGGCGTGCAGCGTCCCGGTGCCCCAACCGACTGGCTGACCTTCATCGCTTCGGGCGACCGGTCGAATTACGTCGACCGCCTGGTCACCGTCTATGCCCAGTTCTGGGACGAGGACTGGCAACCGCTCGACACGCCGAAGGCGTTGAAGGTCGGACTGATGGCATCGGTCGCGGTCAGCCGCGTCCGTGTCGAGAAAAGCTACAAGCGTTCGGTCTCGCTCAGCGCCAACAACGTCTTTTACGGCCGCTCGATTCCGTCGTCCGCGTTCTACACCGACCGCGATCAGAAGAAGCGCGCGCCGGGCGACCTCTTCATGGAAAAGGTCGCCGCCCTGATCGATACGGAGATTCCGCAACCGTGGCACTGAACATACAAGAGGAACGCTTCTCCGACACGATCGGCGACATGCAGCCGCTCCTGGCCCGCCACTGGGACGAGCTCGCGCTGTACAAGGACGCGGTGCCCCTCTCACCCGATTACGCGCGCTACGCCGAGATGGAAGCGAAGAACGTCCTCTGCGTCATTGCTGCTCGCGATGAGGGCCAACTGGTCGGCTACGCCATCTTCATGGTCGCCCGCGGCTTGCACTATTCGACCACGCTGTGGGCGCAGTCCGACATCTTCTGGGTCGCGCCCGAGCATCGCCGCGGCGGCGTAGGCCGCGCCCTGATGCAATGCGCCGAGGAACGTCTGGCCGCGCGCGGCGTCGCCGTGGTGCACGTCATGACCAAGATCGCCCATCCGCTGTTCGCCCTGATGCTGGGCACGATGGGTTACCAGCCGTCGGAGATGGTGGTCGGCAAGCTGCTGCAAGCGCCCGATAAGGAGTAGAACGTGGGCGCGACGATCGCGGAGGTGACCGCGGCCCTGGCCACGGCGTTCGAAGCCGTCGGCGTCGGCGCCGAAACGGCGGCGGCGATCGCCTCGACGGCGGTCACCGTCGCCGAGAACGCGGCGATCTCGGCCGCCATCGCCTACGGCGCGTCGCTCTTGACGTCGAAGCCGTCGCTCACGCCGGACCGGCAGAAGCGCGTCTTCAACCAGTCGACCGCGCCGCGCCTGAAATATGTCGGCGAATGCAAGGTCGGCGGTCCGCGCTTCTTTCTCGCCGTCTCCGACGGCCGTCTCTACCAGGGCATCATGCTCAATCAGGGGCGGATCCATCAGATCGCCTCCCATTTTCTCGGCGCCGATGTGCTGACGGTGAACGGCTCGGGCGTCGTCACCTCGCCCGACCGTTACCAGTTCAACGACAAGGACTTCGTCACCATCGCCATCGGTTACGGCGGCGAGGGGCAGGCCGCGTTCGCGATGTTGACGGACGCATTCCCGGGCGACTGGACCGACGACCACCGCGGCCGCGGCATCGCCTGCGTGGCGATGAACATCCTGTCGCCGAACGTGGAAAACTTCACCAAGGTGTTCCCGGCCGGCCTGCCGGAATACAACGCGGTGATCCAGGCGGGCATCCACTGGGATCCGCGTTCGACCGACAAGGATATCGATTCTTCGGACACGGATGGCGTCATCACCGCCACGGGGCACGGCCTTTCCGGTCCGGACACGGATGCATTCGGCAACGTCACGCCGGGCGACCGCGTCATCATCCGCGGCCACGACGCGGTCTACATGGACGTGCGCGGCAACGAGGTCACGCTCGACGGCTTCTTCGACGTCTACGAGGTGCTCGATGCCGACACGTTTACGCTGGTCGATCCCTTCACCGGCGACGGGCCGCTCGAGCTGATCGACGCCGGCACCGGCGTGGGCACCGTGACGAAGTGCGCCTACAGCACCAACGGCGTGGTGCAGGTGCTGAACTATCTGATCGATCCCGACGGCGCCCGTCTGCCCCGTCTCCTGATCGAGCGCGCGCTGTCGGTGTGGCAGGACCAGGCCGACATCGCCGACGAGGCGATCGATCTGAAGGCTGGCGGCACCGAGCCGCGCTATCGTCTCGGCGGCGGCTATGCGCTGACCGATCCGCCCAAGGCGGTGTTGCCGAATTTTCTGGTGCCGATGGACGCGCGGCTGTCGCTCAACGCCGATGGCGGCCTGGTCATCGACGTCGGCCACGACGCGGCCGCCACCTTCACCATGACGGATGCGGAGATCATCGATTACACCGGGCTGACGCGCTGCAAGGACCGGCCCGAGCTCAGGAACGACATCCGCGCCCAGTTCGTCTCCGCCGCCTACAATTACGAACCGCAGGACGCCGATCCCTGGGAGGACGAAACCTCGATCGACACCGATGGCCGGCAGACCATGGTCATGGACAACATGCTGTGGTGCGTCTCGCATGCGCAGTGCCGGCGGCGGATGAAGGTGGAATCGGCGCGGCAGAACCCGGCCTGGTCGGGCGAGGTGGTGGTCAACGCGCAGGGTCTGCGCCTGATGGACCAGCGTTACGTCGTGCTGCAGATCGCCGAGCTCGGCATCGACACGAATTTCGAGATCGTCAACTGGAAGTGCAATCTTTCGAATCTGAACTGCACGCTGACCGTCTCGGCCATGCCGGCCGATATCTACGAGTGGGACGCCGAGACCGAGGAAGGCACCGCGCCGGTGATGACGGCGAACCCGGGCGACAGTTCAATCTCGGCGCCCGAAGATTTCACCGCCTCGTCGCCGTCGAACAATCTGGAGGCTGGCTGCACCGATTCCGGCCGCGACGATCTGCAGCTCTATTGCGAGTATTCGAACGCGCACGATCCGGGCGACGACGACATCGTGCTCTGGCATTCGTTCCCGACCACGCTGGCGCTGAACGCCTGCGGCACCGGGATCCTGTCGAACGGCGATTACGACGTGCGCGGGCGCTGGGTTTCGATCTCGGGCGCGACGTCCGACTGGGAATACGTGCGCGCCGTGACGGTGGCGCCTGTCTGAGGTCTCCCGGCCTCAAGTAGCGAAGCGGTAGGCCAAAAAGAAATGCCCGACATCATCGAGTCCACGCTGCGCTTGCGGCGCACCGACGATTTCATCGAGACCTGGACGCTGAGCACCGGCGAGCTTTCCGCGCTCGGCGCCGGCGACACGCTGCGCCTCGACATCGTCGACGGCGACGATGTCGTGATCTCGGCTGCGTCCGGCGCGGCCGACACCTCGACCACGGGGATCAGCGGGCTGAACATTGCGACCGGGGCGTTCCAGGTCTCGATCCTGAGGGCCGCGATCGCCGGTCTCGCCGGCGATGCGGACGAGCCGCGCCGCATCTGGCACCGGTTTTACCAGATCTATTCCGACGGCAAGGTGCGCCGGATCCGGCACGGCGCCGTGGACGTGCGGCCATGAGCGACGTCACCCTCACCGTCTCGCCGCGGCAGGAAACGCTCGTCGTCTCCGCGGCGCGCGGGCCGCAGGGGCCGGCGGGCCTGACCACGCTGATCGCCGAGCCCGAACCGGCCGCGCCGGCAGCGGGACAGGAACACATCTATCTCGACCAGGCCGACGGCCTGTTGAAGGCCAAGAAGGCCGACGGCTCGATCGACATCTTTGTCAGGACACCCGCTTGAAATGAAACTGTTCCGCACCCTTTTCGGCATCGTCGCCACCCTGGCGCTCGCGCTCACCCTGCCGCTCGGCGACGGCGGCGCGCGCGCCGCGATCGTGGCGAACCAATGCGTCACCGCGTTGGGCCCGAACACGATCGGCACGAGCACCGCGTGCGACGTGGCCGACACGTTTTCGGTGTCGACGATCGACGTGCTGGCTGTCACCAGCATCAAGGCGGTGGTCAACACCATCGACGCGGGCGGCTATCATATCGTCGGTTTCGGCGGCGGCCGCTTCCGCCGCCAGGGCTGCAGCTACGACGGCTACACCTGCGTCACCAGCGCGGGCGGCGCGACCTGGTACCGCACCACCTATTCCGGCTCGGTCTACGAGGCCGGGGCTTATTGCAACGCGGTGGATTCGACGCTCGCGGGCAAGACGCCCATCGCCATCACGTCGGGCGCCAGCACCTTTACCACGACCGATACCGCGCTGCTCGTCTGGGCGCAGACGGAACTGGCGGCAGGGCGATCACCGCGCATTTCGATTTTCGGCGCTGGCGCGAGCTCGGGCACACTGAACGCACACATCTCGTCCATCAGCGGCACGACCTCCGGCTCGACCGTTACGCTGGACACGACGGCCGGCACCACGACACCGCGCTATTACGCGACGGCGGCAGACAGTATCACCAACCACGGCACCGGGTACGATGATCCGCAGGAGGAATGGGTCACGCCGATCACGGCAAGCGCCGGTTCAACCTTCACCACAACAGACACGACGCTCCTTCAGGATGCCAAGGAGCAACTCGATTACGGCGTCCAGCCGACCATCTGGATCGAGGACGCCGACGAGGACGGCCATCTGCTCGTCACTCGCATCACGGCGGTCAGCGGGGTCATCTCCGGTTCGACGGTGACGCTCGCAGATGCCATCGAAAATGCCGATGGCGTTGAGGATGCGCTCGCGCATCTGTTCAGGAACGAATACATCACGCTGAACGACGGCGGCACGGTGATGACCATCACCGATACCGATGAAGACGACGGCTCGATCAAGAACGCTGTCGTTACCGGTCAGGTGGCGCTGACCAGCCTGCCATCGAACCCGCGTTCACAATCTACGGTCTCTGGCGGCGGCTCGGGCTTCGCCATGAACATCACCTACAAGCACACCGGCAATTACGCCTACGGCACCGACGACTATACCGCAATCAACAAGGTGCTGACGTCATCTCCGGCCGGTGTGCGCACCATCGCGCCGCGCGCGCGCTGCGCCTTCTATCAGGCGCTACCGCTCACCGGCTCGATGTACCTTCAGGGCCTGGGCCGCGACGAAAGCGTGTTCGTCCTGCTCGCGACGGTCGACGAGTTCATCCCGGTTTCCGGCACCGCCTCGATCCAGTCGATCCGCTTCGATGCCTACCGCAATGCGCGGGCCACCTGCGCCTACAATTCCGGCTCCGGTCACTTTGCGAACGAAGTCGGCTGCGACAACGGCACGGAAACCGAGTGGGAACATGAGGCCACGATCCGCGCCGGGTTCGTGCAGGGCACGACCAACAAGGACAATTTCCCGATTGCGTCGCAGCGTTCGCCCTATTGCTGGCACCGTCTATCGGGCGGCGCGGACAGTCTGACCGATCGTCTCTCATGCGCGTCGGCCGGCATCGTTTCGGTCATCGGCGGCGCGTCCGACCATTTCCGGGTCGCCAATGTCTTCGGCGGCTCGCCGTTCCAGCCGGATTTTTGTTTCGAGGCGAAGGGCAATTTCTTCCTCGACAGCGACCAGTGCGGCAACGCGCGTATCGGTTACGTCCACAAGATCGGCCCGCTCGGCAACATCACGAACTTGGAAATCCAGTCCGGGCACTCCGGCGATTCCCGCAACGCCTACGGCATCATCATGGAGCGGGGCACCAACCACGCCACGATCCGGGGCTGCGCGGCGGAAGGCGGCATCGACGAGGGCAAGCATCTCGACGAAGACAAGCTGATCTATCAGATCGGGGGTATCGCGGCGTCGGGCGGCGACAACGACATCTCGTGTCCCGGCGCGTCGTACGCGGATGTTCCGCCACCCGCGGCCACCTCGCTGTCGCCCTACATCTTCCCGCAGTCGCCGGGCGGGCGCGCTGTGCTGGGCCAGACCACAAACTGCGACCTGGCTGAGCTGGTGCCGACGGCGAACCGCACCAACCGTCCGACCGTTTGCTACATCCCCGCCGTCAACGGCTTCTTCCCGCACTGGAACGTCGATCACTGGGAAGCGATCGATTTCACCACGACGGGCGCGAACCCCGGCTGGCTGCGCCTCAGCCTCGACGCCGATCACGGGCACACCGGCTATCAGGCGTCCGGCAGCACCTATGACGGGTTCATCACGCTGGATCCGGATGCCGGCAGCGTGTCATCGGTCATCGGCACCAACACGACGCCGTGGCCCGCGGGCAATTCGAACTTCGCCGCGCGCGGCCTGGTTCTGAAGAACGGCTTCTGGGTCAACAGCGCGCCGATCACCATCCGCATCAGCGACCAGGCCGGTTCCACGCGGACCTGCGCGGCCTACGAATGCGTCGCCATCTTTTCCATCTACATGACGGGTGACGGCGTCTCGTCGGTCATCACGATTCCCTCGGCAGCGGCGGGCGGCGGCGCGGCCATCGTCGCGATCAGCAATTTCTACAACCGGCGCACGCTGTCGCTCATCAGCATCGACAACGGATCGAACTGGAACTGCACGGCCTGTGCGTCCACGTGGGAGCCGCTCGATGTCGGCGCGACGGGCTCGGGGTTGAACAACCGGCTGTCGTGGCTCGATGCGACGGCGCAGGTTATGCCGCGCATCACGCTGACCGCGCCGCTGTCCTCGACGGGAGGTACCACGCCGCGCATCGGCGCCTGTTTCGATGCCGCCAATTGCACGCCCTCGCCGCAAGCCTCGCAGAACAACCAGGGCGGCGCGGCGACGCAGGTCGTTTCCGTCACTTGGAACGGCACCGCGTTCCCCGGCTTCGGCCTGCACTACGCGCAGGCGATGCAGCAATCGAACGCCTCGCTGGCCGCGCAATTCCAGTCCAACGCCGAACTCTTCGGCGCCGTCGAATACTGACTTTTCCCAGGAGAGAAACATGAAGCGTTGCTTTTATGGCCTACCGCTTCGCTACTTGAGGCCGGTGTGGGCGCTGGCCGCTCTCGCGTGCCTGGCGCTCGTGCCGCGCGCGGCGCACGCCGAAGCCATTCCCTGCGCCTCGGGCTCGGTCGCGTCGACCAACGGGCCGTGTTCCAGCGCCGTGGTCGAGTTCGTCGATCTCTCCGGCAACGCGCAGCAGGTCGATGCCTCCCATCCGCTGCCGGTGACGGCGACGCTTCCGGCGGGCACGAACAATATCGGCAAGGTTGTTCCACTCGGCGCCGATGGTTCAACCAATTCGGCCGCGCATCCGATCTACACGCAGCCGAACACGGGCGGCTTCACCGCCTCGGCCTCGATCACCCGCACCAATGACACCAACGTCTATGCCGCCAACGACGTCATCGGCGCGGCGACCGGCGCGACGGCGGCGGTCGCGTTCTCTGCCATCGGCCCATCGGCCGGCGGCGAGATGATGCTGACCAGCGCGTCGATCGAGGTCGATGCGTCCGCCATCATCTCCGGCGAAACGTCGTATCGCATCTGCCTGTATAACGTGACGCCGCCGTCCGCGATCGGCGACAACGGCGCCTTTGATATCGGTTCGGGTGACCGGGCCTCGTTCCTCGGCTGCGTGCCCCTTGGGACGCCCGTCGACGAAGGTTCGACACTCTATCTCGAAAGCAACGGCATCAACAAACAGTTCACCGTGCCGAGCGGTGGCGCGGTCTACGGCTACCTGACGACGGCGGGCACCTACACGCCGACAGCGTCGCGCGTCTATAAGGTCGTCCTGCATGCGGTGGCGATGTGATGCGCCGCCTGCTCGCGTTCCTCTTTGCCGCGCTCATCGCGTGGCCCGCACTCGCGATCACGCCGGCGCAGCGCGGCGTCGTTTTCGGCGGCGGCTATGGACCCGACGCGCTGGCCTACTTCAACCAGCTCGCCGCGAATGGCTGCCCCGCGCCCGGCACGTTCTTCAAGCGGGCGGTGTCGGACTACATCCGCGCGGAGAAGGCGGCGGGCAATTGGGGTTCGCAGGACTTCGCCTACATCACCATGTTCAGCGCGTGCATCGCGAAGACGAACCTGGTGCAGCCGGCGCTCTATACGATCACCTGGTCGGGAACGTGTACCTTCACCATCCCCAACGGCCAGGATGGGAACGGCACGGATTGCTCGGGCGACACGAATGTCGCGCAGAACGCGCTCGTGTTCGCGACCCAGAACAATTCGCGGATTGAAGTCTGCGCGAACTCATCCGGCACGAATGTCGGTGGCGTCGGCGCGGTCGGCACCTTTCAAATCAGTGCGGCGGCCAACAAGGTCACGCGCCTCTCGAGTTCGGCCGGGTTTACCGACACCGGAGGCGGTGGCGCAGGCTGCCACTTCGCGTGGCGCACCGGATCGGGCAACATCACCACCGGCAAAAATGGCGTCGTGCAATCGAGCGCGACGGCGAACTCGTCAACCGCGCCCGCCGCAACGCACACCGGCATCTGCCAGTCGAACGCGTCGTTCTGCGGCGCCACACACAATTTCTTCATCGGGATTGGCGCGCCGATCGCCGATGAACCCGCGCACTACGCCAACGTGAGGAAGATGCTGGTCGTGCTCGGAGCGCAGGGAATTTGACGCGTTACGAAACGGCGAACGCCTGCTTGCCCATCACGGCGCGGATGAACGGCAGATATTCGTCCGCAACGACCTCGTAGAATGCGTCGGCGTAGTGACCGGAATCCGGGCTTGCCATTGCGACTTCCGGACCAGCGCGTTGAACCATCTCTGTCGGGTCGAATATGGGAATGTCGGGATTGATCGACGTGACCGCGTTGCGCACGTTCTTCTTGAACCCGGCGGGCCAATCGAGAACGCGACCATCGGAGAGATAGCGGAAATTGTAGAGCACCACGCCGACCGGGACGGGTAGCTGCGCGAGCAGGGCCTTCAGTTTGGTCCTCAGTTCCGCTTCCTCATCCAGATGCGTCGTGCATTCCATGATGATTTGGCGCAGCGTTTCGTCAGTGTTGTTTGCCGCGTCGAGCGTTTGGATCATGAGCGGTCCATGTTCCGACATGCCGCGCTTCTGAAGATCGCCAACCCATTTGTCCGCGAGGCGTGACTCGTCTTCGCCAAGCGGCTTGAACGCGGACTTCACATGAAGGCGCACGCGAAACCGGTTCAGGATGTAGTCGCGAAACCGCCACTCGATCGGCGTGCTCGTTTCAAGCAGTGCAATATCCGCGCGGTTGAGACGCTCGCGCGCGTCCGGCAAAGGCGCGGGCGGCAGTACGCCATCGGCATAGCAGTAGTCTTCCAGCTCTGTGGGTATCGTCTTTCGCCCGTGGAGCACGTCGAGCAGCTGCAAGGCGCTGCCGAACGACATGCAGAGCGGCCACTTCAGGCACCCGGCATCAATGATGGAAGAGGCTGTCAGCTTTCGCTTTTGCAAGCGCATGATCGGGATGGTCACCGAGCAATCGCCAAGCGGGATGACGCGCAGCCGCCTCTGCGTCGGACGCTCGCTCACAGCATCGCCGCGTATGGCGTGCTCTTCAGCCGCTCGCGTATCTCGGCGTAATTTGTCACCACGGTCTCCGGATCGTCGGGCGTCGCCTTCACGAACGGAACCACGAACCTGACGGCGGGCAGGCCGATGAAATCGCGGGCACGTTCAACCGTCTTGCCCATATCGTTGTTGAAGCCCTCGTATTCGAGATCGAGCACGTCCGTCGCGCGGAACGCACCGAGCAGCGCCATGTTGGATTCCGCGATCATGGGGAGTCGTCGCTGAAGCGCGCCGACGTCAATCTCTGTCGGGCCGAGCGGTGTCATCTCCGGCCGCACGCCCCACATCGGCTTGCCCATCTCCTTTTCGGTCTGCTTCGCATAAAGTTCGGCGCGCACCTGTGAGATTGCGGCCTTGACGATGTTGTCGCGGCGCAGCCGGATGATCTTGACGCCATTGTTCAGCAGCCAGTCCGCGACACGCTTGAGATCGGCACAGGCGCGGACGCTCTGCTTGGAGCCGATGAAGTCGGCGGGCTTTTCGGGATCGTCGCGGTAGAACTCCGTTAGCAGCACAATCTGTGCGTCCGGGTCCTTCTCCTTGTTCAGGCTTTCGTTGGCGAGCCGCATGCTCTTCGTCGATTGGCGAAGGATTCCGAGCAGCGCGTTACTGCCTACCCGGCCCCAGGGCATGAGGATGATGAAGCGTGTGGTCATGGCCGGGGAATGTCTCGGGCGGGGTGGCTCCCGAAAACCCTAACCCGTCCCCAGCCTCCAATCCAAGCCCTGTCGAGGTTCACCATGACCGTCCGCGCCGTTCGCGACAACAATCCCGGCAACATCGAGCGCGGCAAGGCGCACTGGAAGGGCGAGATCACCGATCCCTCCGTCATGACGGAGGAACAGCGGCGCGAGCGGCGCTTCGTCATCTTCTCGCACCCGCGCTGGGGCTTCCGCGCCATCGCCCGGATCCTGCGCGCCTACGGCCGGAATGGCATCGACACCGTGGCGGCGATCGTGGGCCGCTGGGCGCCGGCGAACGAGAACAACACGGCCGCCTATATCCGCGCCGTCGCGCAAAGCACCGGGTTCAAGGCAAACCTGCCGCTCGATCTCGACGACTCGCTCACCCTGCGCGCGCTGGCCCGGGCGCTGGCCGTGCACGAGTGCGGCGCCTGGCTGTTCGACATCGCCGATCTCAACGAAGGCGTGCGCTTGGCGCTCATCGATTGATGCGCGCGTTCTGCGCGGGCCTCGTCACCGGCGTGCTGCTCACAATCCTGATCGCGATCGCGGCCGCCGTCTTCGCCATCCGCCGCGTCTGCGGTTTCTGAAACACATCCAACATCCGAGGCGACACCATGATCCGCATCGCGGTCGTGAACCGTTCCAAGGTCGTCACCGACGCCGACGTGCAGGCCTTCGTGCCGGCGCTCCAGATCCAGATCAGCCGCGACTTCGCGCCGTACTGGTGCGATGCGCAGTTGCGCTTTGTGCCCGCCGGCGCGCATCCCGATCCGGCCGAGTGGCAGCTCGTTATCCTCGACGATTCCGATCAGGCTGGCGCGCTCGGCTATCACGACGTCACCGCGAGCTTTTTGCCGCTCGGCAAGGTCTTCGCCAAGACGGTCAAGCAGTACGGCGACAATTGGGAAGTGACGGCGAGCCACGAAGCGCTCGAGATGCTGGGCGACCCGAACATCAATCTGCTCGCCCAGGTCCAGGACGGCGCGCGCTCCGCGACCTTCTACGCCTACGAGACCTGCGATGCCTGCGAAGACGATCGCTTCGCCTACGACATCGATGGCCACAGGGTTTCCGACTTCGTGCTGCCGGCGTGGTTCGAGCCGCGCAACACGGTGGGACCGTTCGACTTTAAGCGCCACATCACTGGGCCGCTCGAGCTTCTGGCGGGCGGCTACATCGGCGCGTTCAACGCCTCGCGCGGCCATTGGACGATGGAAACCGCGGACCGGGACAACGCGAAGGCGGAGGGCCAGCCCGGATCCCGCCGCGAGCGCCGCGCGCGCAAATGGGAAACCGGCGAAATCGTGCCGAGCACGAGTTGAAGGCGGGGCAGCCGACACAACGACAACCGCAACCGCGCGTGAATCCACGCGCACAGGAGACTGACATGCAATTTCTCGAAGGCTTCAAGGTCTACATCGTGGCCGCGGTCACGATCCTCTACGCGATCGTTCACTACTGGGTCAGCGCGCACACGGGCGCCGACTTCAACGAAATGGTCGCCTTCATCCTCCCTGCTCTCGGTGCCGGCGCGTTCCGTTCGACGCTCGACAAGATCCTCGCCGCGCTCGGCATCGATCTCGCGCCGGGCGAACGCAGCATGGCGATGAAGCGCGCCATGCGCCGCACCGGGCGTTACGTGCCCGTGATCCTCGCCTGCGTGATCGCCGCGCCGCTGCTCGGCCGCTGCGCCACCGGGTTCGATCTCGGCAGCATCGGTTCCACGGTGGGCGGCTGGTTCGCCGGCCAAGGCACCAACATCCAGCGCGCGCTGATTGCGGGTGGCGGCTTGCAGCGAACGTGGATCGGCATCTGCATCAACAGCGTGGGCGTGCGGCCCGCGCTGTGTTCGGCCAATGCGAACGGCGCGAAGGCGGCGAGCGCCGACATCCTCAAGGGTGCGCGCTGTGCGGTGGCGGCGTATGAAGGCGACGGCGTTGGGCTCGCTGTCTGTCTTCAGAGCTTCGGTGTCGCGCTCGGGGACTTCGCGCCGCTCACCCAGAACGCACGGATGGCGCGCTCCGCGCAGCTGCACGCCGCCTTCGACGTCGGCACCGCGATCCAGGTGCTGCAGGTTCTGATCACCGTCGGACGCACGCTGGCCGACGAGATCGCGGCCGCGGGTTCGCCGACCAACGCGCAGCTCGACGAGCTGGTGCAGACCATCGCCGACCAGGACGCCACGATCCAGGCGCATTAGTGGATCGCGTGAGCAGGGCCGCCGCGGTTCCCAAGCGGTGGCCCTGCATGCGCATGAGCGGGGGTAGCAGTCCATGGCGACGCGACGCCGGCGTAGCGCAGCAAAGGCGGCCGATCAGGATCTGACGGTCGCCACCGAGCTCGGCCGGTTGTCGGCCATCCTCGAGTCGATGGAAACCGCGCGCATCGAAACCGCCGCGCGGGCGAAGGAAGATCGCGATCGCGTCGAGACCTCGATCGTCAGGCTCGAAACGTCGCTCGACGGCTTGCGCCACTCGGCCGACGCGATGTCGCAGACGTTGGCGTCGACGTCGAGCCAGGTGGCGAAGCTCGCCGTCGACAAATGCGGCGAGCGGCTGGACAGGGTCGAGGCGACGCTGTTCTCGCCCGGCATGAAAACGAGCCTGGAGCGGCTGGAGAAGGTCGAGGACACGATCGGGCGCTGGCGGCGCTGGACGGGGACGGGCCTCTGGTTCATCGGCCGCATCATCCTGGCGATCGCCGCGTCGGGCGTCATCGCCGGCACGATCGGGGGCATCGTAGCCAAGATCGCCGATCATTTCTGAATTTGCCGCGCGAGCGGAGGGGCAGTGAGGCCGGGGCGTGGGGCAACCCGCGCTCCGGCCTTTTCGCGTTTGCGGGGCGCGTCAGCCGAAGATGAGATGGATGAGCGGCACGAGAAACGGCCCGAGCGTGGCGATCAGGCCGAGCAGAAGAAATGCCGCGAGCGCCAGCTTCGCCCACCACGGCCACGGCGCGGCGTCGTCATGGAGATGCTTGTTGTAGCGATCGCCCATCAGATCTCGCACGGCGCGGGGAACATCGGAAAGCCGTCCTCGACCCGCGCCGTCGTCGGCGTCTGGATCATGGCGCCGAGGTGTCCGCATCGCGTGCAGCGCAGCCGGTTGCGGATCAAATCGCTCGATGCGCCCGGACCCCAGCGGATGATGAAGGGCGCGATCGCCATCGCCGTCTTGTGGCTGCAATAGCCGGCGCGGTTGATGCAGAACACGCGCACCCACGGGCACTCCTTCCGGATCGCGGCAAGCGTGGGCACCGGCCCCATCGGCGCGCGATAAGGTTTCTTCGCCGGTGCGGGGCCGCGCTCGGGTGCCGGCAGGTACGGGGCGCGCATCTCCGCGCGGAGCTCGTCGCGCTTGGTATAGTTTGCCATGGGCGGCGATAAGAGCGCCGGAACGGGCAGCGAACAAGAGCCGGGAATCCGTCTGCGGATTCGTCTGCGACTCCACCGCCTTTTGGTGCCCATTCGGGCACGTTTCGTGCGCTGCGGCCTGAGCGATATCAATGCCTTATATATCGAGCCAAAAACTACGAATCTGGGGGTCGTGGGTTCGAATCCTGCCCGGTGCGCCATTCTCGCGGATGATGAGACCGCTGTCGCGGGCGCCCGTCACCCGAAATTGCCGGCGCTTAGTGTCCCGGTCATGCCATCCATACGGATGAGCAGGTCCGCGCCCGCCTGGTAACCCGCACTGCCGTTCGCATCGATCGCCAGATAGATGTGACCGTTATCGAGCGTGGCCAGGGCGGCGTGGCTTGCGCCAAGGTGCGCTGCGTCGAGTGCGTTGCCCAGCCAGCGAAGCGTATGCGCGGTCACCGCGGCATCGATGCCCGAAACGGTGAACCACAAATCGAATGTGTCGGCCGAGGCATCGAAGTCGCCAATCGCATCGGTCGCGGCATCGTTCGATTCGGATGGGGCGGAGTAGACGCACGTGTCCGCGCCCGTGCCGCCGAGAAAAACATCGCTGCCACCGCCGCCAGCGAGCGTGTCGTCGCCGTCGCCACCCTGGAGCCGGTCGGCGAGTGCGCCGCCGGTGAGATGATCGTTTCCTGCGCCGCCCTTCAACGCGAGAAAACCATCCGATTCGCCGCTTCCGTCGAACGTCACCGCGTTGCCGGCGCCAAGACTGACGGCCGAGGCGACAAGCGTCTCTCCGGCCGCGCAATTCGCGTCGTTCAGCGTCAGGCTCCCTGACGCTCCGTCGTGCAATGCGATTTTCTCGATACCCGTCACGCCGGAGCCCACGATGCCGTGACCGTAATGGCCGGCGAGAATCAGGCGGTCGAAACCGGAGCCGCCATCGGCCATATCCGATGAATTCAGCCGGTGGGCAAAGACGATGCGGTCGTCGCCGCCATCGCCGAACACCTGGTCGACTCCGGCTCCGGCCACCAGAACGTCATTGTCGTCGCCGCCGTACAGCACATCGTTTCCGTCCTGGCCGAGAATCCGATCGATGCCGGTGTCGCCGTAGATAAGATCATCACCCTCGCCACCGTTGATGGTGTCGGGCCCGGTCGTGACACCTTCCACGTTGGTGTAGCCGGACGGCGAAGCATTGCCGTCGCCGGCACGATGGACGAAGTCGTTGCCTGATGTGCCGTCAACGTTGCTGGCCACGATATCAGCGAAAAAATTTGTTACGCCGACCGCGGCGGTTGATCCCGAGGCATTCACGACAACGATCGCGCCCGGGTCCGACCCGGTGCCATCGTCAAACTGATTGAGATGGTAGTTGGCCTGCGTCAGCGTCGTCGTAAAGGCGAACTGGCCGGCGCTCACACCCGCGAATAATCCACCAAAACCGGTGGACGCAACGAGGGTCGATCCGAGCATCCGGTAATTGCCGCCACCGAGGTCCAGGACGAAGTACAAGGCCGGATCGGCTGTATCGACACCGTTGATTGTCAGTGTCTCGCCATTGCCGGTTTCATCCATGCCGAAGAAGGTTGGGGAAACCGAGGCACCCGATCCGATGTCGTTGACTTCGACAATCGCGCCTGCATCCGACCCGGTGTGATCGTCGAACTCATTGAGATGAAACAGATCGGATCGCGCCACCAGAGTGGTCGCGGTGAACTGGCCGCTGCCCACGCCCGGAAAGAATCCGCCGAAGCCGCTCGTCGCGGGAAGCGTCGAGCCAAGCAGCGTATAGTTTCCGCCGCCGAGATCGAGGACCGAGTGCAAGCGAGAATCAGACAAATCGGAGCCGGTGACGGTCGCCATCTCGAACTGACTGGAAGCCCAAACACCAAATCCCGCCATACTGCTGCCCGCTGACGATCCGAGGGCGTTGACGACCATGATCGCGCCGGCGTCCGACCCTGTGCCGTCGTCGGACTGATTGACATGCAGATCGGATCGCCCGGAAAGCATTGAGAAAGTGAATTGGCCCGCGCCCACGCCGGGAAAGAGACCGCCGAGCCCAGCCGCCGCGGTGGAGGCCGAACCCAGCAACTGATAACTCCCGTCACCGAGGTCCAGGATGACGTACACGCTCGCATCGAACGTATCGGTCCCGGCGATACTGACGGCTTGATATGAAGTCGGCATTTCCTCACGCCCCCCGGTCGCAAGATCGGTCCGACTCTAAGGCGAATTGGCGATTTGGGCCAACATGAGCGGTCAGGCGATCCTACCGTCAGGAAAAGCCAAGGCTGGATGTGCCGGCTTCCACGTCGACTTCGACTAGGATCGGCCCATTCGACGCGAACGCCGAACGCAGCGCGTCGTCCAGCGCGGCGGGTGTCTCGACATGCACAGCGGTAACGCCGTGGCCTTCGGCAAGCGCACAGAAATCCAGTTGCGGCAGCGACGTGCCGACTGTCGGGGGCAAGCCAAAATGTTTGGCGAACATGTTCAGCGCTTCGTAGGCGCCGTTCTTGATGATCACAAAGGTGATCGGCAGGCGAAGTTGTGCCGCCGACCATAATCCCTGCGTGGCGTACATCGCCGAGCCGTCGCCAAGAATCGCGATCACGCGTTCGCCTGGCCGTCCGAGCGCAATGCCAACCGCGGCGGGTAGCCCATGGCCGAGCCCGCCGCTCGCCGTGGTGTAGAACGTGTCCACATCGACGATCGGCAGGTGCGCGTGCATCGCGTCGCGGCTGGACGGCGCCTCTTCGACAACGATGCTTCCTTTGGGGCGCAGCGCCGCAATGCGTTCCAACAGATATCCGTCGGTGATGGTTTTGCCGGTGCGCGCTGCCGGGCGCGCCATTGGTTTCGGTTCGGCGCGTGCCTTCGGCTCCGGCCCATTGAGAAGCGCACGCACGCCCAGGCGAATACCGGTGACGATGGCAGTACCCACAGGGGACCACGCCGCCATCGAAGGATCGTCGATCAGCTGGATCATCGCGCTTCCCGCCGGAATGAAAGGGCCGCTGCCCTCCACGTGATAGGTGAAGGCGGGCGCGCCGATGGCCACGATCAGATCGTGCGCCGACAGCGCGCGCACGATCGCGCCGCGATCGGCCGCGAGAAAACCGGCGAATAGCGGATGGTCTTCGGGAAAGCTGTTGCGGCCCGACATGGGGCTCACCCACACGGGTGCGCGGTGCCGTTCCGCGAGCGCAATCAGATCGTGCCATGCGCCGTCGCGCGCGGCCGAGGCGCCGACGACAAACGCGGGACTTCTTGCGCGCGCCAATGCATCTGCTGCTTCGGCCAACAGCGCCGGATCGCCCGCTACTGTTTCGCTAACGATGCGTCGCTCAACCGGCGCCGAGGGCCGGTCCCAATCGTCCACCGGCACGGATACAAACGTCGGGCCGCGCGGCGTTTGCATCGCCGTGTAATAGGCCCGCGCGATGGCGGCGGGGACATCCTGGGCACGTGCCGGCTGGCAACTCCATTTCACGTAGGGCTTGGGAAATTCCGTCGGCTGGTCGGCATATAGAAACGGCTCGAAGGGGAGGATGGCGCGCGCCTGTTGCCCCGCGACGATGACCAGCGGTGTCTGATTGCGCCAGGCGGTGAAGACGTTGCCGAGCGCGTGACCAATGCCGACGGCGGAATGCAAATTGACGAACGCCGCGTTGCGCGTCGCCTGCGCGTAGCCGTCGGCCATCGCGACCGCGATGGACTCCTGAAGCCCGAGCATATAGCGAAAGTCGTTTGGAAAATCGCGAAACATCGGCAGCTCGGTGGACCCGGGATTGCCGAAAATGGTCGACATTCCCGCATCGCGCAGAAAGCCAAACACCGCTTGGCGAACCGAGACTGTCGATTGAGCCGTGGACATCTGAGTGTCGCTCCCGGCTCACCTCATAATCGGTTGCCCGATAACTCGCCAGGCAATCGCTATTGTGCCTTTTCGCGGCCCGCCGTGCGCCAGCGCGAGACGATGGCGTCCAACGCCTGCAAGTCCATGCCCTGGGTGTCTGGCGTTTCGGAGAAGCTGGGGCTGAAGTTCTGCGGCAGACTGGCCTTGCCGACGTCGTCGATGCGGATGCGCATCGGCATCGCTGTCGCCTGCCCCAGGACGAGCGCTTCGCGGTCGGCCAGCAGCGGCAGGAAGTCGATCAGGTCGACCATGCCTTCATAGGTGCTGCCCCGGATCACCTGTTGGTCCTTCTCGCTCGAAAGGCGAAGTGCGATCGCGGTGCTGCATTGCGAGAGAATGGTGGTATCGAGTTCCGACGGACGTTGCGTCACCAGCCCGAGCGAGATGCCGTACTTGCGGCCTTCCTTGGCGATGCGGCCGAGCGCGGTACGCGTCGGCACGAACTTGTCGGCGCCGTTCATTGGCACGTAGCGATGCGCCTCCTCGCACACGATCAGCATCGGCAGGCCGCCCTCGCTCCACACCGCAAGGTCGAAGGCGAGACGCGCAATCACCGAAATCACAACGTCGAGGATCTCGTGCGGTACGGTCGACAGATCGATGACGCTGATGGGGCGGCCGTTGTTCGGAATACGAAACAGGCGGCTCAGCACCTGAGTCATCGTGTCCTGCACGGTCACGCTGCCGAACATGAAGTTGTAGCGTTTGTCGACCGCCATCGTTTCCAGCTTGGACTTGAGACGGCGATACGGCGCGACCAGGCGCGTGCGCTCCAGCCTTCCAAGCTCATTTTCGATGAACGCGATGACGTCGGAGACGCGAAACGGCGCCGGCGTGTCGGCCGTCAGGATCAGGCCATCACCCTGCTTGCGCATGAGCCGCCCGGCCGCCGCTTCGGCATAGCGCTTCTTCGCGAACACGACTCCTTCGTTCAGGATTTCGATTTCGTCTTCCTGGTGGCCGTCGTCGCTGGTCAGCGCCACGCACAGCTCACGGAAATTCAGCATCCACAACGGCAGGCGAAAATCGTCGAGGGTGATTTTTTCCACGAGTTCGCCGAAGGCCGTCGCATATTCATTGTGTACATCGAGAATGACGACGTGCGCCGTTTGCCGTACATCCAGAAGGCGGCGCAAGATGCAGGTCAGCGCGCAGGACTTACCCGAGCCTGTGCTGCCGACCACGATAAAGTGCTTGCGCAGCAGATCGTCGGTCAACAGGCGGGCCGGCACCGTGCTGTCCTGATACAGCGTACCGATATTGATGCTGTGCGGGCCGTTCGGCACGAAGATGCTGTTGAGATCCTGCCCCGTCGCGATGAAAACCGGATCGCCAAGGCTCGGCAGGCAGGTGACGCCGCGCTGAAACACCGGCTTTCTGGACTCGTCGACGACGCAGATTTCTCCCGTCAGATTGATTTCGATCAGACCGATCTCGTACTTCCGGCCGCCCAATTCTGGCATCGGCGCGCTGACCGCGGAGATCAGGCCGACAACGATCGAGCCGGGGACGTGAATTCGGACGACGCCGCCAACCTGTATGCGCGGGTCCTTTTCGCGCAAATCCGCATCATCCGATCTTTCGAGAACGGCGATGGCATGCGAACCCGACACGGAGACGACATGCCCGACGCGCACCGGTTGTTCCGCCGCATCGGCGCGATTGTCGAGCGACGGTTGCGACGAAGGGGCCGTTTTGAGCGCAGCCTGACTCATGCTTCCCTCGGAGAGTGCGCAGTTTTGCGCGGCTTTTTCCGTTCGCCGCCGCCTGCCAACAACGCCGGCGCGGCTTCCTTGGACGGTTGAGCTTTGCCGGGAAGAGTGAGGACGACCGACGTTCCCGCGCCCGGTTCGCTTTCCACATAGAGGTCGCCGCCGTGTTGCCGCGCGAGACCACGCGCCAGCGGCAAACCAAGTCCGGTTCCTTCCTGCGTGCGCGACAAATGCGATTGCACCTGCCCAAACGGCGTCATGGCGACGGCGATTTGCTCGCGCGTCATGCCAATGCCCGTGTCGACCACGCAGATCGTGGCGCCACCGTCCCTGTTCGCGCGCGCGAGCAACAGAATACGTCCGCGCTCCGGCGTAAACTTACTGGCGTTGGACAGGAGGTTGATCAGGATCTGCCGCATCCGCCGCGCATCGACGTGAAGATTGGGGATGCGTTCCTGAACCTGCACATCCAGATGCTGGTTCTTCTCCGCGATCTTCTCGGAGACCAGTGGCACGACATCCGCAATGATGTCGGCGATCGCATAGAAATCGAGATTGAGCGAGAACGTCCCGCTTTCAATTTTGGAGATGTCGAGAATGTCGGAAACGACCGCCAGAAGGTGCCGTCCCGCGCTACGGATGTGCGACGCGTAGTCGACGCCCTTCTGCACCATTTCTTCCGAAGACTTCAGGCTGCCGATCAAATCGGAAAAGCCGATGATGGCGTTGAGCGGCGTGCGGAGCTCGTGGCTCATCGTGCCGAGGAACGCGGACTTGGCGCGGTTGGCGAGATCGGACTCCGCCTTCGCCGCAAGGATGGCAAGTTCGGTTTGCCTGCGCAGCGCCAGCTCGCCCAAGGTCTCGGAATAGCGGGCCAGGGGAGAGGGCTTTTCCCGTGAATGATGCGCCAACCTTTGCATCGCGGCAGGCTAGCCAGAAATTGTCCCAAAACCGTTAAGCTGTGGCTCTACGGTTGTGGCTCGACCGCAATTTCTTTCGGTATTTCAGCGGTTTACCGGAATCGTCGGGACGAGACAGAAGCCGGATCGACCTTGAGTTGATCAACCGCGGGCGCGTCGCCGCGCACCAGGGCGGCGGCCATTTGCGCCGCCGCGGGGGCGGTCTGGATGCCGAAGCCGCCCTGCCCAGCCAACCAAAAAAATCCTTCGACGTCCGGATCGAAGCCGATGACCGGCGTGCGGTCCGGCGCGAACGAGCGCAACCCGGCCCAGCGCTTGCGCAGGCGTGTGACCTTCAACGTTGTGGCGTTCTCCACGCGGTCGATGGCGATGGCGACGTCCAGTTCTTCGGGCTGCACGTCGGAGGCGACGGCGGGCGTTTCATCGGCGGGCGAGATCAGCAACAGCCCGGCGTCCGATTTGAAGTAGAACTGCTCCTCGATGTCGATGACCATCGGCCATGCCGAGGCATCGGTGCCAGGCGGTAATTCGGCAAGCAATGCCGTGCGGCGGCGTGGCTCGATGTTGCATGGGGTGGCACCGGCGAGGCGCGCGACATCGTCGGCCCACGCGCCGGCAGCGTCGACCACAATTGGCGCCGCGAAATTTCCCGCGGCGGTTTCGGCTTCCCACACGTCGTTGCGGCGCCTAAGGGCGCGAACCTCGGCATCGGTGACAATGGTGCCGCCGCGCTGTTTCATCTGCCGAAGATAGCCCTGATGCAGACCATGCACATCGACGTCGGCCGCGTCCGGTTCGAGCACGCCGCCCGCCGTGATGTCGGGCCGCAAAATGGGAACCGCGGCGCATGCCTGCGCGCCGTCGAGACGTCGAATGTGGTCGCGCATGTCCGGTTGCGCCGCAAACGCGTCGAGCAACGCTATTTGCGCGTGCGTGGCGATGTGCAAGGCGCCGCGCGGCTTGACCAATTCGTATTCGGCAAAGCCCGGCGGCGGGTTGAACAGGAACGCACGGCTGGCCCGCGACAGAGCCCGGACCACGGCGTTGCCGTAGGTTTCCGAGAACAGCGCCGCCGACCGCCCGGTCGCGTGATAGCCGCAGAACGATTCGCGCTCCAGCAGGACCACGCGGTGGGTGCGCGCCAGCTCGGCGCCGGCCGACGCGCCGGCGATGCCGCCGCCGACGACAGCGATATCAAAACGGGATTCGCTCATGCCGTCTTGATATCACACGCCGTCAATGCGCGGCCGCTGCTTCGCGCGAAAAATTCAGATCGTGGTAGTCGAAGCTGAAGTCCGCCAGCGGTGAGATCGCCTTCATCGTGGCACCCGTAACGTGGCCGTGGTCGACGGCGAACTTCACGTAGGTGTCCTCGATGCCGCGGTCGGTGAAGCGCGTGCGGAACGTGTCGTCTGCCACGTGTTCCAGCGCGCCTTCCATGCCCGGCGTGCGGTCGAAGGTGATCCACAGTTTGCCGTTGCCGCGGTCCGCGACAGTCACCGTGCCGTACCACGCATCGCGATAGGTGCCGGCGTAGGCGGCGATCGGCAGCGAATGCTTGTCGTTCGGCTGCACCTCCGGCGGCAAGTGCGCCAGCGCCGTCAGCGCGCCGTCCTGCATCCCCTTGATCGTCGTCTTGATGATGCCGATCCAGTCGGGCTGCGAGAGGCCGAGATACTCGTCCAGCAGGTGGAAAAGCACCGCGCGCCGCGCGCCGGTGTCTTCCGAATTGACCGACACGGCGATGCCAATGCCCATGTCGGGAATGAGATACAGCGCCGAGATCGCGCCGAGCACGCCGCCCGTGTGCGACACAATCTTGTGGCCGCGATAGTCGCCGATGAACCAGCCGAGTGCGTAGGCCGACAGATGCGGGCTGGCCAGCGCCATCGGGCCGGGGAAGCCTTCGTCGTCAACGACCACGACCGGCGACCACAGCATGTGGACCGAGTCTTTGCTGAGCAGCGGCTTGCCGTTGGGCAGTTTGCCTTCGTTCAGCCACATCGTCATCCAGCTGCCGATATCGACGGCGCTCAGATTTATCGCCCCCGCAGGCGCCGAGACATGCGGCTCCAGTCCGTGTTCCAGTTTGATCAGCGTGCCCATGCCGCGGATGGGCCCGTCGATGCGCGCGTGCAGCGACACGCCGTTGGCCGCGCCCTCTTCGTAGTTGGTCATGGAGTCGCGCATGGCCAGCGGAACGAAGATATTCAGGCGGACGAAGTCTTCCCACGTCTGCCCGGAGACCTTTTCCACCAGCACGCCGGCGACGATGTAGAGAATGTTGTCGTAGGCGTATTCCTCGCGGAAGCCGGTGGCCGGTTTCAGATAGCGCAGCGCCTGCACGATATCGGCGCGCGTGCGGTTGGTGGTCGGCACGATCAACAGATCGCCCTGCCCCAACCCAAGTCCGCTGCGATGCGTGAGCAGATCGCGCACCGTCATGTGCTCGGTGGCGTACGGGTCGTACATCTGGAAACCGGGCAGATGGTCAACCACGCGGTCGGTCCATTTCAGCTTGCCGCGATCCACCAGGATGGCCAGCGCCGCCGCGGTGAACGCCTTTGACTCCGAGCCAATCGGGAACGCTGTGTGCTCGTTCGCCGGCGCACGCGTGTTGATGTCGCGTATGCCGTAACCGCGCGCCAGCACCGGCTTGCCGTTCTCGACGATGGCGAGCGACAGGCCCGGCGCGCCGAACGCCTCCATCGCGTTGGCGACGTAGGCGTCGACGTCGGCGGGCGGCGCCGCCTGCGCTTGGCAGGCGGCGAACAGCGCCACGAACGCGGCGGCCAGCGGAAGACGCAGCATCGCGAACCTCAGAGGTTGGTGTTGAAGTTCGCCAGCCCGAGATCGAGCACCGCCCAGACGCCGTAGATCGCCGCGAGCACCAGCACCACCTCGCCGATGCGCGACAGCCAGCCGCCTGGACCGCGCACGACACGCAACGCGCCGTTGACGATCATCACCAGTCCGCCCACGACCGCGAGTGCGCCAATCACGTAGAGGATGGTCATTGGCATGCCCATCTTGTCGCCAAGCAGCAAGCTTTCGTCGCTGTTGACCAGCGTCAGCAATCCGATCCAGCCGAAGACGACGGCGAGGAACAGGACGATGCCGACGCGCGAACCGAGCCGCAGCATGCGTTGCTGACTGGTCATGTCGAGCGGCCGCTTGTAGCGCCAGCGCACGATGCCGCCGACCACCCAGATCACTAGCGCCACCAGTAGCACCATGATGAACGCGAGACCCAGGTTCTTCAGCATCCCGGCGGACTCCAGCCCGTCGAGTTTGTGGAACTCGAACACCGGAATGAAATCGTCGGTGTAGAACGACTCCACGTTGCCATTGGCGTCGGTCAGGAATTTCAGATGCGTGGGGCCGCCGACCTCGCGATAGGTGAGCGGGCCGATGTTGCGCCACTGCTTGGGCGAACCGGCATAGTCGCGGAGCGCATCGACTTCGATGTTGCCGTCCGGCTTCGCCGAAACTTGCGCCTGGCCGAGCAGCCACAACATGCGCAGCGCCGATTCCTTGCGCCGCGTGTTCTGGTACGAGCCCACGACCTTCGCCGCTTCCGCCTGCGCGGTCGCGGTGGGAACCGCCGGTTCCTCGGCCACCGTCACCGGGAAGTAGCGATCGAGGAACGCGCGGAAGATCGCCGTGCGAACCTCGCCGGCCGCGCCTTCCTTGCCCGAGCTGTTGAACGACATGTAGATGCCGATATTGGCATCGGTGATCAGATGCAGGTCGCTGTGGAATGCCGTCGTATCGCCGGCATGCGCGACGATGCGGTGGCCGTTGCGGTCCTCGGAATAGAAGCCGAGATTGAACCCGTTCATCCCCTTCACGATGTCGTGCTGGGGCGTCCACATCAGTTTGATGGTTTCCGGCTTCAGGATGGTGCCGCCTTCGTAGGTGCCACCATTGAGGAACGCCATCATGAAGCGCGCCATGTCGGTCGCCGTCGACGACAGCGCGCCGGCGGGCGACGCTTCGACGAGTTCGAACGGCACCACTTCGCCGCCCGACGCGTTCTTGTATCCGGTGGCCATCAGCGGCTCGAGCGCCTTCGGCAGCGGCTGCGCGAACGACGAATGCGTCATGCCCAGCGGCTTGAAGATGTGGTTGTCGAGATAGGCGGAGAATTCTTCGCCCGACACGCGCTGAACCACATAGCCAGCGACCGCCGTGCAGTAGTTCGAATAGGCGATCACCTGTCCCGGCGGGAAGATGCGCGCCGGCATGCGTTTGATCAGGTAATCCTTCAGCGGATACAGGCGCGCGGGCACGTCGACGAACAGATCGGTGACGGTTTCCTCGAAGCCTGACGTGTGCGTCATGCAGTTGCGCAGCGTGATTGGCTTGTCGAAGGCGTCGGGGATCTTGAAATCGAGATAGGTGTTGATGTCGGCGTCGAGGTTGACCTTGCCCGCCTCGACCATTTGCATGACAGCCGTCCAGGTGAACAGCTTGGACACCGAGCCGGGACGGAACATCGTCATCGCGGGATCGACCGGCTTGCGCGTCTTCAAATCCGCATAGCCGTAACCCTGCGTAAACAGGACCTGCCCGTCCTTCACCACCGCGATGGTGGCGCCGGCGATGTCGCCGCGCTGAAGCGTGTACGGCACAAGGCCGGCGAAGAACGTGCGCAGATCGTCGGCGGTCAGTTCATGCGTCGGCGTCGGAACGGTGGCGGGCGCCGCGGCCGCCGGTTGGGTGGGCGCCGCCGTCGCCGGCAATGGCGCGGGGCCCGTCTGCGGTGTGGAACTCGGTTGGGCCGAAACGGCGCTCGCGCCCATCAATCCCGCAAACGCGACAACAGCCAGCACTTTCCTGAACATCAACGTCTCCTTCTGCGGGGCTATCGTGCCGCCGCTTCCTTCACCGGCCAATCGGGCAGGCCCCAGCCTTCGACGGGCGGCATGATAACACCATCGCGATAGATGACGGACGGCTCGCGGTCGCGCGCCAGAAACATCGGCGCATCGACATCGACATAGTCGCAGCGTTGCGCCACCAAAAACGCCGGCGCCGCCGCGAGCGACGTGCCTTCCATGCAGCCGACCATCGGAATCATGCCGCGGCGGCGTATCTCATCGGCCATCAGCAGCGCCTCGGTGAGGCCGCCGCACTTGTCCAGTTTGATACTGACGATATCATACAGGCCCTGCGCAGCACGGATGCCGGAGAGGTCCTGCACGCTCTCGTCGGCAGCGAGCGGAATGGGCGAGCCGAGGCCTTCGAGTTCGGCGTCGTGGCCGATGCGAACCGGCTGTTCGATCAGGCGCACACCGCATTCCACGAACACCGGCAACACACCCTCCAAGGTCGCACGCGTGTAACCCTGATTGGCGTCGACGCCGATCCAGGCGTCGGGGCGTGCCGCGCGTACCGCACGCACGCGCGCGGCATCGTCTTCACCCGTGAGTTTCATCTTCAGCCGCAGCGCCGGCGCATAACCGCGCGCGATGCGAGCCATCTCGTCCGGCGTATCGGCGCCGATCGTGTACGTCGTTGAAAGCGGCTTGGGCGGCGCGAGCCCGGCCAACCGCCAGCACGCCATGCCGCGTTCCTTTGCGTCGAGGTCCCACAGCGCACAATCGATGGCGTTGCGCGCACCGCCGGGGGGCAAGCGCTCACGCAACGCCATGCGATCGATCCCGCGCTCGATATCGGCGCGTACGGATTCGATTTGTTCGGCAAGCACTGCGGCGGTCTCGCCGCGGTAGTAGACGCCGGCCGCCTCACCGCGGCCGGTCATACCGCCGCGCGTGAGCGTGACGACGACAACCTCGGACTCGGTGAACGTGTAACCGGTGATCCGGAACGGCACCTTGAACGGCCAACGTTCCTTCGCAACCGCGAGGCTAAGCATTCTGTCGTGCGCCTTTATGCCGGGCGGTGCGCGCGAGCCGCGCGCACCGCCAACTGGTCAGAACTTGCCCTGGAGCGTGACGCCGATCGTGCGCGGACGGATCACGGCGATGGTCGGCGCCCCACCACTGACCGCTGAAGTACCGGAAGAACCGACGGCGGTGATGCCTTCCGAGTCGCCAAGGTTCTTTGCGTACAGCTGCAGTGTCCAGCGGTCGTAATCGAGGCCGGCACGCAGATCGACGGTGTTGTAAGACGGCAGATTGCTGCGTCCTGAACCAATAGGCGGCTCGGGACTGAACCCGCCCTCGCGTTCGCCGATGAAGCGCCAGCTTGCGCCGACGAATGGTGTGACGGCGCCCATCGGCGCAAACGTGTAATCACCGTCGATCGAGAAGCTGAACCGCGGTACGAACGGCAGCCGGTCGCCCTTCACGCCGCCGACAAGGATCGGGTCCGTGTCACCGGTCAACTTCGCTTCCGTCCAGGCGCCGCCGAACATGATGGTGAGCGGATCGATCGGTCGCCATGTCGCGCTGAGTTCGATGCCCTTGCTCGAAGCCGAGCTTCCATTGGCGTTGACGCCGGTGTTGTTGACTACGACAAGAAGCTGGATGTCCTTCCAATCGATGTAGAACGCATCGATGTCAAACTCCAACCTGCCATCCAACGCGGACGTCTTCAGGCCGACTTCGTAGTTGGTGAGCGAGTCTGACCCGAAGGTTGACGGCACTCCCGCCGGCGCACCTCCGATCGGAAGCACGTTGGGGCCACCGGGACGGAATCCCTTCGCGATGCGGCCGTAGACCATCGTGTCCTCGTCGACGTGCCAGCGGGGCGCCACCGACCACGTGAACACGCTTTCGCTGGACTTACCGCTTGCCGGATCACCAGGGATGCCGATGTTGTCAAACTGGTGAGCGTGCTGGCGGTCCTCCGCCCAGCGACCGCCTACCGCAAGGTCGAACTGCTGCGAGAAATGGTACGTCACGTTTGCGAACGCCGCCTTCTCGATATACGTCGAGTCCAGTTCAAGGAACCCAAGCGCTGGTCCCGTCGTTGGCGGAATCGTCAGATCCTGGTGCAGGACGGCGTCTTCGTGCGTGTAGTAGAGGCCAGCCAGCCATTCCCACGCTTGTCCCGTTGGCGACGTGAGACGGACTTCCTGGGTGAACTTCTTCTGCTCGAGTTGACCGACGACGAACAGACCGAAGACCCCTGTGCCATCCGTTAGAATCCTGTCGCGGAAGGTGTCGTAGCTCGTCGCCGACGTCAGCGTGGCAAAGCCGAAGTCGTAGTTCACGGTGGCGTTATAGACGCGATAGCGGACGTTGGAGAATTCTGTCCTGACGCGCCCCTGTTCGAGATCGCCGAACAACGGATGGAAGCTGACGTGGCCTGTCGGCGTGAACGTCACATCCATGGCACTGTCGCCGTCGGCGTCCAGGTTTTGCGCCAGCGCATTCAGCCGGACGGAGAAATGTTCGTTCGGCTGCCACAGCGCCGAAGCACGGCCGCCGACCGTATCGACCGCGTTAACGTCATTTTTGTGCTGCGTCGGGTCGTCGATGAAGCCGCCCTCTCGCCAGCGGTAGGCGGACGCGCGGATGGCGAACGTATCGGTGATCGGCACGTTGACCATGCCGCGCACGGACCAGCCGGTGTCGCCGTGTTCGGTCGAGTCGACGCCGCCTTCAACTTTCGCCGCAAACGCGGTCGTATCGGGAGCGCGGGTGACGAACTTGATCAAACCGCCGAGTGTCGATGAACCGTACAGTGTGCCCTGCGGCCCGCGCAGCACCTCGATGCGCTCGATATCGAAGGTGTCGATGTTCGGCGTGGTGATGGTGCCGTTGGCGAGCGCACTGGACGAGCCGTACGGCGTTTCATCCAGATACGTGCCGATGGTCGAGCCGACGCCTCCGGCATTGATGCCGCGCAGGATCAGCGTGGTATGGCCGGGCTCGGCGGACACGAAATTCATGCCCGGTACGCTGTTCACGTAGTCGGCGAAGCTGGTGAGGTTCTGGCTCTCCAGTGTGTCGCCGCTGATCGCCGTCACCGCCATCGGCACTTCGCGCAGCGCCTCGGCGCGCTTTCCCGCCGTGACAATCACAACTTCGACACCGCTGCTTTCCGCGGCGATCGCAGGTGCGCCAATCAGCGCCAGAGATGAAATCGATAGAGCTGAAACCAAAAGCTTCTGGCGATACGAGCCGAGCATGACATCCCCCATCCACACAGTCCCCAATGATGCCGATGGTATATATCTTTCATGCAACACTCAATATGTTATCATTCTATCATGAGCGAACGATCCGGCCCGCGCACCTACTACGACGCCCTTTTGACGGGCCATTCCCCTGCGCTAGACAAGGTGAATGAGGGGCCGGGGCCGTCCGGCCGGTCGTCGGCGCGGGGCGCACACAGAATGTTGAAGATCGAAAAGACGATCAAGAAGGACTGGAAGAAGTACACCTCGTCCGAGCAGAAGCTGGCCACCTTCTTCCTCAATCACCTGTCGGAGCTGCCGTTCGAGACGGCCGCGTCGATCGCCAAGCGCATCGATGTGAGCCCGATGACGGTCGGCCGCTTCATCAAGAAACTGGGTTACGCCGACCTCAGGGACATCAAGGACAATCTGCGCGCAAGCCGGCAGGACAACGGTTGGCTGTCATTGCAGATTACCAAGGCGCTGTTCGACGACGCGCCGCTCAACGCCAAGATCAACGCGCTCATTGACGTTCACAAGATTCCGAATTCGACCGAGTGGCCGCGTATCGTTTCGCTGCTGGCGACAGCCGACAAGGTCAACGTCGCCAGTTTCCATATGGGCCGGTTTCTGGGGCTGGGTTTCTCAACCGCGCTGCAATCGATGCGCGCCAACACATTATTCTGCGACGGTAGCGACGGCGCCTATATCGATGCGTTGATGGACAGCGGGCCGAACTCCTGCCTGATGATCATCGACTTCCGCCGCTATTCGCGGCATTTCCGCCTGCTGGCGGAGGAAGCCACCGCGCGCCGGATTCCCATCATCATCGTCACCGACGCGTACTGCCATTGGGCGCGCGAGTTGACCGACAACGTCCTGATGATCGAAACCGGCGCCGCGGTGTCGTGGGAAAGCCTGTCGCTGGCGCAAGTGCTGTTCGAGATGCTGCTGTCGCATGTGGCGCGCGAACTAAAGGGCCGCGAGAAACGCTACGAGGCGATCCACGAACTCAGGGAAAAATTCATCGGCTTTGCCGGAACCGACGGCGCATCGTCACGCGGCAAGCCGCGCCGCAACGGCAACGGCAAAGACCATTCCTGATGGCGGCGGTACCAACCGAGAAGACCTGGTTCGGCGAGCCGCGCGGCCTCACCGTCCTGTTTCTCACCGAGATGTGGGACAATTTCTCGTTCTACGGAATGCGCGCGCTGCTTGTCCTCTACATGACCAAGCATCTGATGATCGGTCAGCAGCTGTCGTCGATGATTTGGAGTCTCTACGCAGGATTTGTTTTCTTCACGCCGGTGATCGGCGGCTACATCGCCGACCGTTGGCTGGGGCGGAAACGCTCTGTCATCATCGGCGGCAGCATCATGGCGGCAGGCCACTTCATGATGGCGTTCGAGCCGATGTTCTATGTTGCGCTCGTCACCATCATCATCGGCAACGGCTTGTTCCAGCCGACGCTGCCGAGTCAGATCAATCTTCTCTATCCGGCGAATGATCCGCGCCGCTCGCGCGCGTACAATGTGTATTACGTCGGCATCAATCTCGGCGGTCTTCTCGGGCCTCTCATCGGCGGCGCGGTCGGCGAATGGTACGGCTGGCATTGGGGCTTCACCCTCGCGGGCATCGGCATGGTGGCAGGGCTTCTCACCTATGTCGCGGGCACCCGCTACCTGCCGCCGGATTCCGTGCGCGATCGAACCCGCGAAAGCGCGACGTCGCAGAACGGCGCCGGAATAAACCTCTACGTCCTGTTTGCGTCGGTGGCGGCGATCGTCGTCATTTTCCGCATCGCCTATGAGCAGATCGGCAACACGGTGCAACTCCTCGCAGACACTGGCGTTGACCGCATGGCAGGTGGATTCCTCATCCCCGCTACCTGGCTTCAGATACTCAACCCGCTGATTATCATGCTGTTCACGCCGGTCATCCTTTGGCACTGGTCGCGGCAGGCTAGGCGCGGCCGCGAGAAATCGACCGTCGCCAAGATGGCCGTCGGCGGCTTCATCATGGCGCTGTCGTATCTTCTGCTCGCTGGTGTGACACACATCTGGCCTGCGCCGTTGCGTGTCGACTGGCCGTGGATGGCGGCATTCGTCTTTATCTATACGGTGGCTGAGCTTTACATCCTGCCAGTCGGCTTGGGCCTGTTCGGCCGCCTGGCGCCCAGCGGATACACGGCGACGACGATTGCCGTGTGGTTCGCCGGGATGTTTTTCGGCAACCTCGCAGCTGGCGCCGTTGGCACGCTGTGGAGCGTGCTGCCCCACGACCGCTTCTTCCTGCTCATTGCATTGATCGCGGGTGCATCGGGCGCGTTGCTTGCGGCGCTCGCCCCATGGGCTCGGCGCATCGAAGCGGCCGCGACGGGCACGGCAACACCGGCGGAACCCGACACAGCCGGCATCGGACAACTCGCGCGCTGACGTCAGCGATAGCGCGGCGCGACTTCGGCGGCGCCGTATGCCGTTTCGAACGCGTGCGATGCGGTTAGCACATCGTCATCCGCCAACCATCGGCCGACGATCTGCAATCCGATCGGCAGCCCGTCACGCGTGAGTCCGCAGGGAATGCTCGCCGCCGGCTGGCCCGTCATGTTGAACGGCGGCGTGAACGGACTCCAGTCGATCCAGTTCTTGCCGTCGGATCCCTTAGGCATCACCCGCCCCGTCTCGAACGCTGTCAACGGCATCGTGGGTAGCACGATGAAATCGTAGGCCGCCATGAACTGCCGCATCTCGCTGGAATAGACGCCGCGATCTTGGGCGGCCAACAGATAGTCCTTCAGCGATATTTTCTCGCCGGCCTCAGCCATCGCGCGAAAATCCGGATCGAGCAGGGCGCGCTTTTTCTCGTCCATGTCGCGGATCAGAAATCCGGCGCCGGCCCACCACAGCGTGCGGAAGGTTTCGGCGCAATTGGACGACGGTGGATCGACTTCCTCCACCCGCGCGCCGAGATCGGCGAATGTTTGGGCCGCACGCGCCACGGCATCGGCGATGTCCGGATGCACCCGAATGTCCATCCCCAACCGAGGCGTGAACGCGATGCGTTTCCCACGCACGCCCGCGTCCAACGCCGCCGCATGGTCTTGCGGCTCATAGACAAGGGCGAAGGCATCGCGCGCATCAGGCCGCGCAATCACGTTCAACAGGAGTGCTGCGTCGCGCACGGTGCGGCTCATCGGCCCGACATGCGCGAGCGTGCCGAATGGCGACAACGGATAGGCGGGGACGCGGCCCATACTCGGCTTCAGTCCATAGCAACCGGAAAAACTCGCCGGGATGCGGATCGAGCCGCCACCGTCGGTGCCCAGTGCCAACGGACAGAACCCCGCCGCCAGCGCCGCCGCGGATCCGCCCGACGAACCGCCCGGCGTCTTGTCCGGGTCCCACGGATTGCGGGTGATGCCGGTGAGCGGCGAATCCGTAACGCCCTTGAATCCGTATTCGGGCGTCGTCGTCTTGCCGATGAACACCGCGCCCGCCTCGCGCAGGCGCGCCACCGACGGCGCGTCCGTGCCCAGCGTCGCCTTGGCATCGATGGTGTGCGAGCCGCGCAGCGTCGGCCACTCCCGCATCAGCAGCAGGTCCTTGATGGCGACCGGCACGCCGTCGAGCGGCGACAGCGCCGCGCCGGCACGCCAGCGCGCCTCCGATTGGCGCGCCTGATTGAGTGTGATGTCGGCGTCCAGCCAGCAGAAGGCATTGATCTGGCCGTCGTACGCGGCGATCCGGTCCAGGGAGGTGCGCACGACCTCAACCGGCGAAAGCTCCTTCGCCGCATAGGCCTCGGCAAGTTCTGCCGCGCTCAGGAAATGTGTCTGGTCCGGCATCGTTGCCCGTCCTCGCCCGCGGCCAGATAAGCGCGGGGCGCCCGGAAGAGCAACGTTTTGCGCCAACCGCGCCTCGGCTCGCAAAGGTTGATTAGGAGATTTGCGGTTCAATACGTCCGTTCCGGGAGACCGCAATGGTCAGCGAGCAAACATGGCTTCGCATCGCCGCAGGGGGCCTCGTCATCTGCACGGTCCTGGTGACCTCGCGGAATGCCACCAGTCTGCACACCACCAACGCGGCGAATGGCTACTACGCGACGTGTGATGACGCCCGCCGGGCCGGCGTGACTCCGATCATGCGCGACGAACCGGGATACCGCCCCGAACTCGATCCCAATGGGAACGGCGTTGCCTGTGAAGCCTGGTCGCGCGGCTAACCCACCCCTGGGCTAGGCCTCGGCTAACAACCCGCTAACAATCCCGTTCGAATTTTTTTCTTGGTGCGCTTTCCGACCGAGGCGGCGGCCATGTTTTGCCGCCTGCGGAAAACCGCGGCCGATCGAGAAAGTTTAAATCAAATGCGAACGCTGCGCCTAACCGGATTACATGCGGCTTCGCGTTAGGATCGCGCCATATTCAACCGGCCGCTGTGCGATCGCACGGCCGGAATCGGGCGTGGGGTCCTTCGGTGCCGCTCTTGTTACGATGTTGGAGCCGGGCGTAATGGCGCAGCGCGCAGCCAACTTCAAACGCTCGACTGCGAAATTGAGCCGCGCCAGCGCGGGGCTCGAGGCGCCGGCAAACGCGCCGCCCAAGCTCAAATCCATTCCCCTCAACCTTCGGCCGCTGATCGCGCCCTATAAGAAAAAGCGTGGCCGCCTTTCCATTCGCGTCGAGCGGATGGTGCAACGCTCCCGTCTTTCGGCCGGTCAGAACAAGGGCGACGGCATCTGGTCGCTCGCGACCGACGAACTGGAAGACCTGGAATATCTTGTTCCGGAGCGCGTGCACGATCCGCATACGCTCATCATCCGCATCATCAATCTGGACGGTGAAACCGCGACGACGGTCGCGGCCGTCGATTACCTGGTCTCGCCGGCGAACGCTGGCGAGAGCAAGGCGCCGGCTGCGGAGCCCGTTAATGGTGCGACGAACAATGTCGACCTGCAGCGGCTGCGTGCCGAACTCGTGAATGCGAAGACGGCGTTGGCCGTACGCGAACAAGAACTCACCGACGTTCGCCACGCGGCCGAACGGGCCGAGAGCGAGCTGGCGCGCCGGAAGGCGGATGCCGAAGCCGCGACACCTTCTGAAGCGCTAGCCGATACGGCAAACGTCGAACAGGCGCTCGCCGAAGCGCGCGAACGCTGGCAAGAGGAAGCCAGCACCGCTTTGCGCAAGGCCGCCGAGACGTGGAAGACCGGCGAAAACGAACGCTTCGCCGCCGCCGAAAAGAAATGGCGCGAGGAATTCGCGAAGGCCGTCGGCGAAACGAAGCACAAGGGATCGCACGCCGAAAAGGGCGAAGCCAAACTTCGCCGCCTCCAGGAACAGCTGACGACATTGCAGGTTTCGCTTGCTGACCGCGAGGCGGCGCTGGCGCGTGCCCGCGTCGATGCCGAACAGGCGCAGGCGCGCTGGCAGACGGAAGCGCGCGACGCGCTCACCAAGGCGGAGCAGCGCTGGCAGGCCAAGGAAGCGGCGCGTCTCGCCGCGTCGGAAGCGCAGTGGCAGGAAAAGCTGGCGCGCTCGATCGCCGACGTGCGCGCCGATACCGCGGCCGCGCAGGGGCGCGATGCGGAAGTTGAACTCGCGCGCGTTCACGAAACAATTGCCGGCTTGGAAGCCGAGATCGCCAAGCGCGAAGCGGCGTTGATGCAGGCGCGCGCCGACATGGACGAGGCGCGCGAACGCTGGGCTCAGGACGCGCGGGACGCGCTGGCCAAGGCCGAGCATGCCTGGAAAACGGCCGAGGCCGAACGCATCGTCGCCACCGAGGCGCGCTGGCAGGAGCGGCTGGCCAAAGCGCTCGCCGATGGACAAGCCGAAATCGACGAGCGCGGCAAGGATACCGATACACGCATCACGCGTTTGCAGGAAAAACTGTCGGCGCTTGAGTCCTCGCTTGGTGAACGCGAAGCGGAATTGACGCGGGTGCGGGCGGAGGCCGAGGAAACGCTGGCGCGCTCACAGCGTGAGGCGCGCGAAACTCTGGGTACCGCCGAGCACAACTGGAAACTCGAGACGGCGGAACGTTTCACCATCGTCGAAGCGCAGTGGCGCGAGGAGTCGGCGAAAAAACTCGGCGCCGCCATTGCACGCTACGAACAGGCCGAGACGGCGCTTTCCGACGCACGCGCCAAGGCCGAATCCGATCTCATGCAAGCGCGCACGAAGGCGGAATCGGATCTCGCGGCCACTCGCGCCAAGGCCGAATCCGATCTGATGGATGCGCGCGCCAAGGCCGAGACCGATCTGTCCGGCATGCGCATGCGCGCCGAAACAAATCTCACCGATGTGCGCACCAAGGCGGAGACCGATCTCGCCGAGTTGCGCACGCGCTCCGAGGCGTCCCTCGCCGAGCTGCGCACCAAGGCGGAGAACGCCGGCGCGACAGCGCGCGCCGAAAGCGAAGAGCAAATCCAGCGCCTGCAAGAGGAACGCAACCAGCTGCAGGCGCAGATCGCGCATCGCGACACGGTGCTCAGCCAAGTGCGCGCCGATGCCGAACAGGCGTACCAGAATCTGCGCCGCGAATCGCAGCAGCAGATGAAGGACGCCAAGACGGCGTGGGAAACCGAGAAGGCGGTGTTGCTCGCCGAGGCTGACGATCGCGCCAAGAAGGAATATTCGGACGCGCTTGCCGATGCGACCGGCCGTTTTCAGGCGGCGGAAGCGGCGCTCGCGCAGGTGCGCATCCGTTCGGCCGCAACCAAGGAATTTTCGGGCAGCGCCGACCTGCGCCGGCTCGAACACGAGCGCGAACTGCTTCAGGCGGCGCTTGGCCAGCGCGAGGTCGAAGTTGCGCAATTGCGTTCGCAGTTGGAAGGCGCGCCGTCCGATCCGCGCAGCGATCTCATCCGCCTGCGCACCAACCAGGATTTCGCCGCCGCCGACCGCGCGCTGGCGAATGCGCAACGGCGGCGGATGCCGCGCTCGGCAGTGTTCGGTGGTCTTGCTGCTGCGGCGGCGGTGATTGCCGGTGTGATTTTCGTGCCGATGTTCGGCGGCAGCGCGCCAGCGCCGCGCGCAACTGTCGGCACAATGGCGCACGCCGGCGAAGCAGCGGTGGCCGACACCGCGCCCACCGCACAGGAAGCGAAGGCCGTCACGATACAGAACGCGAACCTGCGCGCGACCGCATCGGCCACCGCAAAACTCGTCGTCACCTTGCCGAAGGGCACGCAGGTCATTGTCGCCGGCGCGAACGGCGAATGGAGTCAGGTAAAGACGCTCGATGGCGCGCGCGAAGGCTGGGTGAAGACGTCGGTGCTGAAACCGGTGACCGTGCAAACGGCGCCGCGCGCTCCGGCACGCAGCCACCGCCGTCACACATCGCAGGGATAAGCGAAACTAAGGTTCGACCTTGCGCTTGCACAGCGTGAGCAGCGCCACGCGGTCGCGAATGTGCAAACCCGTGGGCGTGAGCTCGACCCAGTTGGATTTGCGCCAGCGTGCGAGCTTGCGGTTCACCGCTTCTCGCGTCGCGCCCACGAGATGCGCCATGTCGGACTGGTTGTAGATGATCTTGCCGCTGGCGGCGCCTTCTTCCAGCAACAGTCGCGCCAGCCGCTTGCCGAGATCCATCGACGACGTGCGTTCAAGGAGCGCATCGGTGTCGCGCAGCCGCCGTGCCATCAATCCCAACAATGCGAGTGCCGCGCTCGGCTCGGCCAAGAGCGCATCGGTCACGCACGAACGATCGATGCGATAGAGTTCGCAGCGCCGCGTCGCGCGCACGTCGGCCGAACGCGGCGAGCCGTCGAGCACACCCATCTCGCCGATCACCGTGCCTTGTCCGAGCCGCGCGATGAACACTTCGCGGCCGTCCATGCCGGTGACGGTGACTTCCACTTCGCCAAGAATAATCGCGTACGCGGCATCGGATGGATCGCCGCGACGGAACAGCGGCTGCCCGCGTTCCAGCGGCACATACGATCCACATTCGGCGAGCGAGCGGCGGCGGTCGGCCGACAACACCTTGAATACGGTGTTGCGCGCGAGCGCGTCGCCGACCTTGTTCGACTTTGCAGGCTCTGCGGCCGCCATCGACGCCGTCGCAGAACTGGTGGCGGTCATACTCATCACACGCAACCTACAGGCAGTTTTGCAGCGCGAAAAGTGCACTACCTCCCCAAACAGGCAGGATAAATGCGGAAAAATCGATCACGACAGGGGTGTGAACGGTTTAAGGTTGCTAACCACTTGAGGTCATTGGCTTTCCCTATCGGCACGCAACAAAACCATCATGGAAGCCAAAGGAAAACGCGGTAAACCGGTCGCAAAGGGTGTGATCGGCCTCCATTGACGGTTGGAGCCGCCACGCCCATGTTCCCGTCCGAATTTGAGGACGCGGGGAACTTCCTGTGAGCAGCAAGGGCAAACTGATGTTGGCGGCTTCGGCCGCCGTTTTGATTGCAGCCGGCGTGTTGGTTGTCGGCAAATATTATCCGCCGGGCGGCAGCACGCAGGGCACGATCGTCGCCGCTGAGCGCTATCATTCGGCGCAGGTCACCTCTGCCGACGTGCAGACCGGCGATCAGAGCGTGCCGACGATGATGCAGCTGGACTCGTTCCAGAACGTCGCGACGACGGCGCAGGCCGCATCGCAGTCGGCTTCGCAGGCAGCGAACCAGGCCGCGAACCTCGCAGCCAATCAGTCTGCCGCTCAGTCGGCGGCGCAGTCCGCTGCGCAGTCGGCTTCGCAGGCGTCGAACAAGGCCGCGACCGCCGCCGCATCGATGTCGGCAGCGCAAGCAGCGTCTCAATCCGCCGCGCAGTCCGCTTCGCAGGCCGCGTCGCAAGCCGCGCATCAGGCGGCGAGCGCCGCCGTACAGTCGGCGATGCAATCGGCCGCACAGGCTGCGTCGCAAGCCGCGTCACAGGCTGCGTCTGCTGCCGCCGCGCAATCGGCTGCACAGTCGGCCGCGCAGGCCGCCAGTCAGGCCGCATCGAAGGCCGCGACCGCCGCAGCGAATCTCGCCGCCGCACAGTCGGCCGCGCAGGCTGCATCGCAGTCCGCAGCGCAGGCCGCCAATCAGGCGGCGTCGATGGCTGCCAATCAGGCCGCCTCGCATTCGGCGAACCAGTCGGCCGCGCAGGCAGCCAATCAGGCTGCGGCGCAATCCGCGGCACAGTCGGCTGCTCAGTCCGCATCGCAGGCTGCCAACCAGGCCGCCGTGCATTCCGCGAACCAGTCGGCGGCGCAGTCGGCCAATCAGGCTGCTGCTCAGTCGGCATCGCAGTCAGCCGCACAGGCTGCTCGCGCGAACCAGTCGGCCGCGCAATCGGCGAACCAGGCGGCGAGTCAGTCCGCTGCACAGTCCGCATCGCAGGCGGCGAGTCAGGCTGCGGCGCATTCAGCCAATCAGTCTGCTTCACAGGCGGCGAACCTAGCGGCGGCGCAGTCCGCTGCGCAGTCGGCCGCTCAGTCCGCGGCGCAGGCGGCATCGCAGGCGGCCAATCAGGCAGCGGCGCAGTCGGCCGCACAGGCCGCGGCGCAGTCCGCTTCGCAGGCGGCGAGTCAGGCTGCTAGCAAGGCGGCGGCTCAGTCGGCTGCGGCAGCGGCGGCCCAGTCCGCGGCACAGTCGGCGGCGCAGGCTGCCGTGCAGGCCGCGAACCAGGCGGCCAATCAGGCAGCGAGCCAGGCAGCAGCGCAGGCCGCCAATCAGGCAGCGGCGCAGGCCGCACGCGCGGTGCAGGCCGCGATGCAGTCCGCATCGCAGTCGGCCACGCAGGCTTCCGCTCAGTCGGCGGCTCTCGCGGCGGCGCAGTCGGCGGCTCAGTCCGCTGCGCAGGCGGCAGCTCAGTCGGCCGCGCAAATGGCCGCGCAGTCCGCTTCGCAGTCGGCAGCTCAGTCAGCTGCTCAGGCCGCGGCGCAATCAGCCGCCCAAGCAGCTTCGCAATCCGCGAGCCAGTCGGCGGCGCAGAGCGCTTCACAGTCAGCGGCTCAGTCGGCTTCGCAGTCAGCCAGCCAGTCGGCGGCGCAGGCGGCAAGTCAGGCCGCGGCACAGTCGGCCGCGCAGTCCGCGCAGCAACACTAGGCGGTTAATCGGGGATTGGGTGCGGGGCGGCCCCTTGGGCCGCCCCGTTTCTTTTGGGGATGGCCGCTCGCCGGGTCTACCCTACCCGCCCGGATAGCTGTTTTTTGCCCCGCTTCGCTGGCATTCTGCCCCTCGCGTTCGGGGCGCGTGGAGCGGGGTTTGGGGAGATTGGGGCATCGTGCGGCCGCATGGCTGGCCGCCGTTCTTGCGCTTAGCGCCGCGCCCGCGCTCTCACAGGAATCGGGTGCGCCGCCGGCCACGCAACAGGCGTCGTCGGTCGGCCTGTCGTCGCTCGAGACCGACCATCTGACGCTGCTCTATTACGATCCGATCCAGACGTATCTGACGCCCTACATCGCGCGCGCCTACGAAAATTCCTTCGCCTTCCACCACCGGATGTTCGACTGGACGCCGTGGGACAAGCCGACGATCTATCTGCGCGATCTGCGCGATAGCGGTCAGGCGGTGGTGCGCGAGACGCCGAACAACGTCATCACTGTCGATGTCGCGCCGTTCCCGATGACGTATGAGACGTGGAGTCCCGGCGAGCGTTTCTTCACGCTGATGAACCACGAGCTCGCGCACATCGCGTCCACCGATCTTTACAACGAACGCGATGCGTTCTGGCGCCGCATCTTTTTCGGCAAGCCCAATCCGATCGCCGAGCATCCGGAGTCGATCCTGTACAATTTCCTCGCCGCGCCGCGCACCATGGGGCCGCGCTGGTATTACGAAGGCTCCGCCGTCTTCCTGGAAACATGGATGGGCGGCGGATTGGGGCGCGCGCAGGGCGGCTATGACGAGATGGTGTTCCGCGCCATGGTGCGCGACAACGCGCACTTCTACGACCCGCTCGGTCTGGAATCCGAAGGCGTGTTCAACGACTTCCAGATCGGCGCCAACGATTATCTCTACGGCACACGGTTCTTTTCGTATCTGGCGCTGACCTATGGTCCCCAATCGGTGATGGACTGGCTGAAGCGCGGGCCCGACAGCGAGCGCTATTACGAAGCCCAGTTCGAGCACGTTTTCCACCGCCCGCTCGACGACGTGTGGGGCGACTGGATCAAATTCGAGCACGACTTCCAGCAGAAGAACCTGGCGTCGGTGCAGCAATTTCCGGCGACGCCGGTGCAGCGTTACGAGGCGCACGGCCTCGGCAACATGTCGCGAGGCTTTTACGATCCGAAGACCGACAGTTTGATCGTAGGCCTCCGGTATCCCGGCGTCATCGCGCATCTCTCGGTGCTGAATCTGCGCGACGGCAGCGAACGGCGCCTCACCAACATCAAGGGACCCGCGCTCTATCGCGTCACCAACCTCGCCTACGACCCGGATCGCGGCGTTGCCTACTACACCACCGACAACAACGCCTATCGCGACCTGATGGAGACGAACGTCGCCACCGGCGAAACGCATATGCTGATCCGCGACGGCCGCACCGGCGAGTTCGCGCTCAATCCGATCGACAAGTCGCTGTGGGGTATCCGCCACCTCAACGGCATTACCACGCTGGTGCGTTCCGGCGATCCGCACACCGAGTGGAACCTGGTCTACACATTCCCCTACGGCCACGAGCTGTTCGATCTCGATATTTCGCCCGATGGGCAATTCATGTCGGCGTCGGTGGGCGAGATCAACGGCGACCAGCGTATCGAGGTCTACCGCATCGCCGACCTGCTAGCCGGCAACGTCACGCCGGTTGCCAAGATGGAGCGTGGAAGTTCGGTGCCGGAAGGCGGCGTGTTCTCGCCAGACGGGCGGTACCTGTACGCGACGTCGTATTACACCGGTGTTTCCAACGTCTATCGGTTGGAACTCGCCACCGGCAAGATCGAGGCGGTGTCCAACGCCAGCACCGGATTCTTCCGGCCCATTCCAATGGCCGACGGATCCCTCATCGTCTACGAGTTCACCGGCGCCGGCATGTCGCCCGTGCGCATCGATCCCAAACCACTCGACGATCTCGGCACCATCAAGTTCCTCGGCACCGAAGTCGCCAACGCGCATCCGGAAGTAAAAACCTGGGGCGTCGGATCGCCGTCGCGCATTCCGCTGGACTCGATCGTCACCAACCGCGGCCAGTACGAACCGTTGCACGAGCTGCGGCTGCAAAACGCCTATCCCATCGTCATGGGATACAAGCGCCACCCCGGTCTCGGCGGTTACGTGCTATGGGAAGACCCGCTCGGCTTTGACGGCATCGCGGTGAATGTCGGCTATTCGCCGCGCATGGGATTGCCGGCCAAGGAAGACATCCACGCCGACATCAGTTTCCACACGCTGTACTGGCACTTCGGCTACTGGCACAACAAGGCGAGCTTCTACGACCTGTTCGGGCCGACCGATAACAGCCGCAAGGGCGATTCCGTTTTCGCCGGCTACAGCAACGTCATCATCTACGACCCACCGCAGCAGCTGACGTTCAATGCCGACGTTCAACTGTATGCCGGCCTCGACACGCTGCCCGGCGCGCAGAACGTCGCCGCCGACGACCGCAATATGGGCACGGTGAAACTGGGGCTGACGTACACCAATGTCGACCAGTCGCTGGGCGCGGTCGATTACGAAGCCGGCTACCGCGCCAACTTCAACCTGCAGGGCGACTACGCGCACGACGACGCCTACCCGAAGGTTCGCGTCGGTTTCGATTTCGGCTTCCAGCTGCCGTGGAAGCACGCGTCGTTCTGGATGTACAACTCGGCCGGCGCCGCGGGCGGGCGACCGGAGAACACGCTCGGCTATTTCTACTTCGGGGCCTATGGCAACAATTTCGTCGATGCCGGCGAGATCAAGCGCTACCGCAACTTCGACTCCTTCCCCGGCTTCACCATCGACGCCATCAGCGCGCGCAACTTCGCCAAGTCGGTGGCCGAGCTGAACCTGCCGCCGGTGCGGTTTTCCGACGTCGGCGTTCCCGCCTTCTTCCTGAGCTCGGTGCGTTCGGCGGTGTTCGCGAGCGCCATGGTGGCGCAGCCCGGCCACGGCCCGGCCAAGACATTCGAGAACGTCGGCTTCCAGCTCGACTGGAACTTCACGGTGGCCGTGCGGCTACCGATGACGCTGTCGATGGGTTATGCGCATGGGTTCGGCGATCACGACCGCGCAGGCGGCCGCCGCGACGAAGTGATGCTGTCGCTGAAAATCATGTGACGCCGTCCGCCGCGCCCTTATGATGGCGGCGGGGACGATTTGACGACATGACCGAGCAATTCATTTTTTCCGCGCCGATCGCGCTTCTGCCCGCGCTGATGTTCCTCGCGGTGCTGGTGCATTTCGACAGCTACAAGCTGGTCAGCATCTACGAGGTGATGGGGACGCTCCTGGCCGGCGCGTTTCTCGCGGGGATGGCGTGGCTCATCAACAGTTTCCTGATCGACGCGACGCAGACCGATTTCATCGTGTACAGCAAATACATCGCGCCGGTGGTCGAGGAAATCATCAAGTCGAGCGCGCTGGTGTACCTGTTCGTGCGCAACCGCATCGGTTTCAAGATCGACGCGGCGATCATGGGTTTCGCCATCGGCACCGGCTTCGCGCTCGTCGAGAACCTCTACTACCTCTACATCGCGATGGATGCCAACGTCGGCACCTGGATCATCCGCGGCTTCGGCACCGCGATCATGCATGGCGGCACCACGGCGCTTCTCGGCGTGATCGCGCAGTTCTTCGTCGACCGCTACGGCAAAATGAGCGTGCTCTATTACCTGCCGGGGCTTGCCGCGGCGATCGTTTTCCATGCCGTGTTCAACTATTTCCAGTACGACCCGCTGGTCGCCACGTTCCTGATCCTAGTCGGATTGCCGCCCGGCTTCTTTGCCGTGTTCCAGAAGAGCGAGCGCGGCGTGCACACCTGGCTTCTGCACGATTACGAATCCCACGAACATCTGCTCAAGGAAATTGAGGAGGGAAGGTTCAAGGACAGCGAGGTCGGGCAATACATCGCGCGGCTTAACGAAAACCTGCCCGCTGAAACCATCGCCGACGTGTTCCTCTATATCCGGGTGCACACAGAGCTGGTGATCCGCGCCGAGCAGATCACGCTGGCGCGCGAGACCAAGGTCGACATCGTCATCGGGCCGGACGACCGCGAACGCTTCTCGCGCATGGTGGAACTGGAAGGGCGCATCGGGCGGACGGCGCTGATGACGCTGCAGCCGCACCTGCATTTTTCGCGTCGCGAACTGTGGGAAATCCACGAGCTCAAGAGCGAGGTGAAGCACGACCACCGCGCGCCCAAGGTCATCGAGGCGCAGGCGACCCCGGTAGACACCCAGCCGCCACCTGCATGAAATTTGGCGGAAAACGGGAAAAAGTTTTTTCGGCGCGAAAACGACGTTGAAAAAAATTTTTCACGATGAATTTGCGCTCGAAAAAATTTTTTTGAGCGCCAGATCGCGTCGAAAAAATTTTTTCGCAAATTCCGCCAAAAATTCCGAAGCGCTGAAAAATGTTTCCGCGAAATCAAAAAAATAATCCGATTCCGCTCTTGCAATCCCGGAAGGGTGCGCGCATATCAACGCCGTCCCCACAATTGCGCCTTATGCGACCCGGTGCCGCGAAAGCCCAATGCTTCCGCGGCTTTTTATTTTTTACCTTTGGCGCATTTTCGGGGTGAAAAATTTTATTGAAAAAATTTTTTCGGCCCGCTTTCGGCGCCGAAAAACTTTTTTCCGGAATTCCGCGGCTCAGGCCGTGGCCGCGGCGTAATGCTTGTCGTACCAGCCGCGAACCACGGGCGAGTCCAGCGCAAGGAGGCGTTCATACGAAGGCCGCAAGGTTTCGCGCAACCTCTCGTACACCGGGCGCTCCAGTTCCATCTTCTGGCCCTGGTACTTCGGTTCCTGCACCTTGCGGAACGTGGCGTCGGCAAACGGAACGCCGAGAAATTCGCAGACGCGTTCCAGCAGCCACAAAGGCCGCGCCGTCACGTCATCGAAATAGAGGAGCAGCATGTTGTCCGCGCCGGCGTGCTTCCGGTAGCGCTCGATCGTCGCCATGTAATCGCCGTAGCGCAGGAAATGCGGCGAACCTGCGATGCGCAGAAAATCGACACTGCCGCCAGTCTCGGCGGTCTTTTCATGGGCCATGCGCATCGACGACCAGCCGCGTTCGATGGGATCGCGCATCAGGAACACGATCTTCATTCGCGGATTGAGCCGCAGCACGTGTTCGATGCCGGCATCGGGAAGGTGCGCATACTCGGGCGTGATCTCGCCGCACACGGACTGGGGCGGCGCGATGCCGAAGATGCGGCCGTACCAATCGTCCGTGTGCTCGCGCATGCCGATGAGCGTGAGCGCGTACAGCGTCTTCATCTTCTCGAAGTCCGGTTGCGGACCTTCGAACGCGCGTTTCATGTGGCGCAGGGATGCGGCGACGCGCGCAATATCCATCGGCGTCAGCTCGCCGGCGCGCCGGGGATTGTTGATGACGTCGAAGTAGTGAATTTCTTTGAGAGGAGGAAGCCACAAACCGGGATGCTGGCTCAGCATGTTGTGCAGCCACGTCGTGCCCGACTTTTGCGCGCCGACGCCCAAAAAATCGGGGTAGCGCGCGGGCTTGCATGACGACGGCGGTGAAATCATATATCCGGATCGGGTCCAGCGGGCGGCATGACTTAAGACCATGTATTGCAAAGAGTTCAACACCGTTTTCGTCCACATTCCGAAGACGGGCGGGCAAAGCATCGAGCACGTCTTCCTCGCGCGGCTGGGCCTGACGTGGCAGGACCGCGCGGCGATCCTGATGCGGCAGCGCGGGCCGGGCGAGCCAGGACCAACGCGGCTCGCACATCTGTTCGCGCGCGAATATGTCGAGTTTGGGTATCTGTCGGCCGATGTTTTCGCCGACGCGTTCAAGTTCACCGTGGTGCGCAACCCATACGACCGAGCGCTGTCGCAGTACCGCTATCGCACACGCAACCGGCCTGCGACCTTCGAAAGCTTTATCGCCCTGCTCGCCGAAAACGACGAAAGCCGCCACCTGATGCCGCAGGCGGACTTCGTACTCGATAACAGCGGTCAACCGCTGGTCGACCGTATCATCCGGTTTGAGCAGCTGGCGGACGAATTTGCTGAGATGTCAAAGCGCATCTTCGGCAAGCGCGTGGAACTGGAGCATCACAACAAATCGCCCGACGCGATCGGGCCCGAAGCGCTGGACACGGCAACCCGCCGCATCATTCACAAGCGCTATGAGCAGGACTTCGACCTGTTTCGCTATCCCGCGGAGCTGTGAGATCGCGCGGTTTTGTCCCGGCGGGTGCGACGTTGTCCCATTCCGGCGGTAGCGTGGCGCCGAAGTGCGCCCGGCAGAAGCGATAGGTCGGTTCCAGCTCTTCGCGCACGCGAAGAATGGCATCGGGGGAAAACGTGATCGTCTTCGGGGTATGGGAAGCCGGATTGTCGTAACGCGCGTCCTGTGGTGGCATACCGAGAAACGAGCATAATTCGTGCATCGTTTCCGTCCGGAACAGGCGTTCGAAAAACAGGTAGAGAATTTCGTCCCGGCCAAACACGCTTTCCACGCGCGCGATCGTCTGTTCGTATTGCGAGCGAAGACGGAGCGACAGACCCTGCGACAGCTCCTGGACCAGAAACGTATCGGCGTCGAGTCGCTCGCGGCGCATCTTCTTGTGATGCATGCGCGCCTGCGACAGGCAGCGCTGAACGGGATCGCGCATGATGAAAATGACTTTGATGTTCTTGAACAGGTCGCGGATGGCGCGGAAACCTTCTTCGGGGAGGAGCGCGTAGGCCGGCGTGATTTCGCCGAAGATATCGACGTCCTCCGGGACCATCTGCTCGAAGAAGTTGCGATATTCGCGGTCGTCTTGACCCATGCGAACGCGTCCATCGAGCGCGCGCGCGAACTTGCTGTTGGTCAGGGCGCTATGTTCAAAGCGCTCGCGCCGGCGGAGGAACCGGGCATCGAGTTCGGCGAACAAATCAGGGCGGTATTTGGCGTCGAAATAGTGCAGCTCCTTCATGGCGGGAAGGAAAATCTCGTCGCGCGAGCGCAAGTAGCGATGCAGCCATGTCGTGCCGCACTTCTGCGCGCCGATACAGACGACGTATGTCTTGTCGTTGAACCGCATCTGTCCCCACCGTCGAACGGAGTGTGCCGCAGCAAGGTTGGGTGCGCAACGATGTCAGGCTCAGGCAGCGGCGCCGATTAACCGGAAGAGGTGACGTGGCCGCGGCGGCTGTGCCATTGTCGCCGGAACGCATGAACCAAAGCGGCGGCCCCGTGAACCTCGACGATTTCTGCTTCTATGCCAAGATTTTCGGCGAACGGAACACCGGGACGAATTTCGTCGATCGCCTGATCCAGGAAAATTTCGTCGCCTGCAAACTTCATGGCGCCAACCGCATTCACGGTCATCTGCGCAAATTCGCGGGCCGGGTGCCGGAAAATGAGCGTGGCCGGTTTCGTAGCGCGGCGCTGGATCTCGACAGTGCGCGGATGGTCTATTCCGATTTTGGTTGGAAGCATGCCGTGCCGCCCCACGACGTCATCGCCACGGCGCCGCATGCGAAGAACACGCTGTTCATCGCGGTGGCCAAACATCCGGTTGCCTGGCTCCAATCGCTGGTGGAACGCCCGTACAATCCAGTCGATGATGCGCCATCCACCTTGTCGGAGTTCATTCGCCACGAATGGGAATTGACTGGCCGCGACAATGTCCCCGGCCACACCCATATCAATGTCGTCGATCTCTGGAACCTCAAGAACGCCGCGTTCCGGCGGCTCGAGCAAAGCGCGCAGCGGTCGATTGTGATCGCCTATGAAGATATCTTGCACGGTCCGGAGGATTTCCTTGGCCGCGTGGCTGCGCACCTGGTGCGGGCGAACGGCGAATTCGTATGGGAAATGGATTCGACCAAGAAGGATGACTTGACCTTTGCCGACTATCGCAAGAAATACGAGTTGGCGAGCATCTGCGCAGCCGTGTCCGGCGCAGATCTCGACTACATCCGTTCGCGCGCCGATGAGGGCATCATGAAGAGTTTTGGATACGGTTGGCCCGAGTAGGCGATGGACGCTCGCAATCCGAACGCCAGCGTCACACGCTTCGTGATGATTGCTAGCCCGCGGACGGGCTCGACCTATCTCGGCCGCCTGCTCAACAACCATCCCGAAATCCGCTTTCACGGCGAAAGTTTCAAGCCGGGCAAAGTGCCGCTCCTGGTTCGCGAGATGCCGAAGCAGGAGCTTGGCGAGCTGAAAGCCGAACTTCTGGAAGTACGCGCGCGTGACCCGCTCGACTATCTGGAACGGTTGTACAGCCTGACCGATGGGCGGCCGATCGTCGGCTTCAAGCTGGCGCCGTCGCACGATCCTGAGGTGCTCGAGCGGCTCCTGGCCGATTCGTCCGTGCTCAAGATCGTGCATATGCGGATGAATTCGCTGGCACGCTGGGCATCGCGCCGCTCGGCGCGGCAGGCCGGAAGCTTCTCGCAAAGCGCGGAGAAGCCGAAAGTGTTGTTCGACGCCAAACTGTTTCTGGAAGATCACAACAAGTATGTCGCTATCTACGATGCCGCGGTCCGCCGGTTGTCGCGAACCCGTCAGCCGTTCCTGGTGACGCGCTATGACGAGATCAACAACGCCGCGATGATTGCATCGCTGTACAAATTCTTGGGAACGACGCTGCCGCCCCCCGACGAAGTGCCCACTGAAACCGGAGCGCGCGCGCCGTCTCACATCTTGGCGCGCTTCTCCAACCCCGATGAGGTGGAAGCCTTCGTTCGCCGGAACAATCTGATGCACTGGATTTATGAAGGCGACACGCTGTTCAAACCGTTGTCGTCATGACGCAAGCCAGTTGCGATACGCGTCGAGCACCGCCTTGCGCCGCTCGCGCTGGTAGCGCACGTCGAACAGAATCGACCAAACCTTGTTCGCATTCGCGACCATGGTCTCGCATTTGGCGACATTGCGTTCGCACCACTCGAATTTTTCCATGATGTCGGCGCGCGTCGGTTCGACGGGCACGAAGTGAATCCATGGCTGGAAGAAGCAGTCGCCCAGCGTCTCCCACGGGCTGACCTCGCGGAACACCAGGGAACGGGTATTGGTTATCCAGAACCAGGAGCTCGGCGCATCGTAGCCATCCAGGGCAAGAATGTAGCGATAATTGCAATGGTCCTGCGGGCTCACCGGCGGTTTGCAATAGGGCTCGAGAAAAGGAATGCGTTTGGGAAAGCCTTTTTTTCCCCAGCCGATCACGAGGCCTGCATCGATCACATTGTCCCCGACGCAATCCCGGCAGAGGGAGAAACGGGGAGATTGGCCAAGAAGGTCGACCCGTCTCGTCTCACTGAGCGCAGCGTCTGCGGCCACGAGGCGCGCGCCCTTCGGACCAGAAGCCGTCGTAACGCGTCCGGACAATGTGCCGCGCCAGACGATCTTCGACTGCTTGTCGCCAAAGGATTTCCGGTCATCGATTTCATACACGCGGTTCGATGGAAATTCCTGCACATATCGCAAGGGATGAATGATCGCCGCCATGCCGCGGCGACGATGATATTGGAAAACGGGAATCGGCCGCTGCGTTTGAAACGCGACCGTATAGTCGCAATCGCGCGCATCCCGGTAATCGAACGCGTACACGATCGAATGGTCCATCATGGGGACGTCGCGGTTGATCGTACGGATCGTCCGCATCTGCTTCTGCGATGCGGTATCCGGCGCGGGAACGATTCCTTTGTCCGTGAT
>JADMIO011216323.1_pt1 | contig 87308 bp, 146 predicted proteins | sample 8958161 | NCBI WGS metagenome assembly JADMIO01 (sample SAMN16585339, study PRJNA669376) | soil metagenome | isolation source: Crop rotation soil | place: USA: Cullars Rotation, Alabama | collected 2011 | reverse complement strand
CGCGACAACTTGTCCACGTGGAATTCTAAGCTTAGGATCCCAATGTGCTGGAAAGGTGCGTTCCACTATAAGAATATTATCTTCTGAGTCGGATACAACGAAAGCTGCATTACGACATTCTACTGCTGCGATTACCAAAGCTGATGCCACTTCTCAGGTTGCACAATTATATTCAACTCAGACTACTAAGCCTTTTGCTGATTTTCTTTTAACTAACGTCGGCGTAGCTTTTAATGAAAAAGTACAGATAACCCAAACTTTTGGTGATACTGAGACGGTGTACTATTTCGGTAAAGCTCCAGTTATCTATAATATTTCTGGATTGCTTATTGATGATTTGGATAATCAGTGGTTCACTCATTTCGTAGCCCTTTGGGGAGACATGCTACGTGGCACTGAATCTGCTCGTGCTTATGAGCTAATAGAAATTACTTTACCCAACGTTCGCTTGACTGGAACGTTGATGAATTTTTCGTATGACCAAGATGCACAACGAGATACAGATATTCATTTCTCGTTGCAAATGCATGTAAAGACATTATTACCATTAGCTGTTCAGATTCAAAACAATATTCTGTCTAATAATATAGCATTAATTGATTTCACTAAAGCAGCTAATTTTACGACTTTTTCTGAAATCAACACGGTTAAGAAAAACGTTCAAGATTCACTGCTGAGTGCGATAGAAAATGCCGAAGCTATTGGAGCTGAAATTGATGCAAATATAGCGAGAAATGTAAATCTAGCCGCAACCCTACCCTTCGGTGCGGGAGTTAAAGCCACAACACCAGCAGAGTTCCAATCATCGATATTTTCTCCGGTGTTTGGTGTGCTGACAACGATTACCAAGGTTGTAAAAACTACAACAGGCGATATCAGTAAAATTATCAGCAGCTTCACTAATCCTGTCAACACCATTCTACGAGACATTCAAAATATCTCTGGTTTGGCTATCGGAATTGTAAAAACTGTTGAGCGCGGTATCGACAATATAGTAGGTAAGCCGCTAGCAACGCTCAATGATGTGCGTAATACTATTATCTCATTAAAGAATGCTGCTGGGGTAATAAGCCGTGCACCAGAGACTATTGTGCAGTCCATCAAACGCCTTAGCCGATTTGGTAAGCTTGATACTAGTGCTGCTTTCCTGACGTCAGGTGGAAAAGCTCCTGTTAGCAAAGCTGCACTACTTCGTTCAGGTCCTTTATATACTCCTGCTTCTGGCGGAGTTATAACAAGATAATATGCGGACATATACTGGATTTTTACTATTTGAAGAGGTTTTGGATTTCTTGCCAGGTGTTGTGCCTGACCTAGATTTATTTATCCAAACCCTTATCAGTCCTATAGTCCAAGTTACTGAAGCGGATTGTGGTACAGTCATTGGCAAAAAGGTTGACACTAAATACCAAAGCGAAGGACTAATTGAACTAGCCACGGGAAATCCATTAACAAAAACTCGTGTCAATTTCTTTTTAGCCGCTGGAACATACACAATCCCCGTGAGGCACCTACACTCTTGTGTAACAGTCAATGGTATATGTCAAAAGTGCTATTCAGGAACATATTTAGATGCTACTATCCCAACACTGGGCTCCATAATTTCTTTACCAAATGAATATAATTACACGACAGATTTCGTGGTTGGCGATGGGACGATTACTTCGTTTACGCTTACGCAGGCGTCTAACCTATATACTAAAATTCTGGTCATGCTGGACGGTGTACTTCAAACTAGCGGCTATACTGTTGTTGATGACACTTTGACTTTTGCTGTCGCTCCAGCCAATGGCGTACATATTTTGTTTAAGTATTACAAGAATACAGGTCAGCCTTACATAGGTTATTTAGCCGAAACCTATTCTGGCAGTCTTATGGGTATGAAAGCCTTGCCGACACAGACGTTGAATATTCGTCCTTCACTACAACAAAATTCGATAACAGACGAAGAACTTAACAAAGCTGAAACCCTATTGAAAAAACATTTTAAGGACATCTCCAGTAGTTATTTGCAATACCTCGAAACAATACCAGACAAGTTAGAACGAGCAATTTATATCGCAACACTCTACGGACTCTATGCCAACATCCGCAGCTAAGACAATAGCACCAGACGCAAAAACTGACGTACAATACCAAGAGATAAAACTGTTCATAGAAGGAGTGCAAGTCCCCTTCTTGAGTATAGTTGTTAACAGTGCTCTTGGCCAATTGCCCAACGCCAATATAAGCGTGCCTCCTCAGGTTGGATTAATGGACATAAGCCGTTATTACAACCCTAAGGTGCACGTATTCTTTGTCGATCCTAATGACCTTATAGAGAAAGTTTTATTCTCAGGAATTATCACGTCGTCATCGCTTAATAAGACTGCAGATGGATCCAGTGCTATTTCCTTTACATGTGCTCATCGGTATCAATTTCTAACTGAACTATTAATGGACTTTTCGGACTGGGTTTCACAAGGGCCTAATTCCAATCAAGAAGATCATTCTGTCAAGGTTGCGTCTCTAAATTCTAAATATGCCGTTGGTCTGGCAATGACGGGAGTTTTCAAAGATCAAAGCGTAGTTTCAGGCAAGAAAGAAGTAACTCTTGCCAACATGGCCACAGCCGTGAAAGACGTATCTCCTGCTGTCTTGCCAACCTATCTTACAGATTATAAAAATCGTTTAGTCGGAACACCAGGAATATTACTTAATCTCTGGAATCAATTGAAGCAAGGTGTATTCAATCCTCTCATAGCTCCCGAGAGCGATGTTATGACTAAGCTTTATATTCCTTTACTTGAGCAAGGCTTACAGTTTTTCCAGCGTATGTCTGGCCATTATTTCATCGAAGATAAAATTGAGGCAGATAGAATTGACGGCTGTACCGATACGGGAGCACCGGACGGCAACAACAAACCTAAAATCGTTTGTCCCAATTCACGAGCTTTTATGCGCTCGTCGGCTCAGGTTGCAATGGCTGAAGAACAAGTCCAATCCAGCTTGCAGTTCTCTGGTGAGTTAGTTGATCTACTAACGATTTATACTAAATTTTTATCCACTTTGGATTACGAGCTTTTATTTCTTAGTTCACCTGCCGAAGTGCCTAAGGATCCAACCTTGGATAAGTTAGGTAACTTCGTCGGTAATGTCTCGGATACTTTCGGGACAGACGTTATAATTAAGCCTCAGTTGCCATTTTATTTTTCTCCTGTTTGTAATATTGTGTTGCCTTCTATGGTTCGTAACCTAGTAGTGCAACAGGAAGATTTCAGTGTTCCCACTCGTATTGTTATTAAGGATAGCGTAGCTCTTGGTTCAGCCAAAGACGGATTTACCAAAACGTTCTATCGTGGTCCTGCATCGATACGAGAAGCCGTTGCTCTATTTGGTGGTACGGTGCAAAAAGTCGTACAACCCAATGAAGACACGGATGTTATACAGCCTGGCACACGGAATGTTATCAAGGTTAGTGCTGGACAAGCCACAGTCATTGATGTGCCCAGACAAAGCTTAAGAGAAACGCTTACCACTTCTCATGGTAAGATAGGAAAGTTTGAGTTTGGTCGTGGAGTTCGTCCCGATAAGATGGATATGCCTCGGTGGCTAAAGTTCTTCAACCTTGCTCAATCTCGTGCTGTTGACGGGCAATTACAAACCGCTTCACCTGCAGACACCGCAGCGGTTGATGCATTAAAACGAGGTTGGATACGTCGTTATGGAATGGAAAATGTTAATCTTAACCCTTGGGATACTGCTTCTAATTTATCGGCTCATGAGCGCATTCTTATATCGTCCGCAGATTACTATTATGCAATGTCCGTGGCTAAGTCCAGAGCAGGTCAAATTGATACAATCTTTAACCCCTACATTGTGGTAGGCTATCCAATGGATATTTTGGATTCAACTCCAAATCATCCAAGTTTTCATGCCTATTGTACATCTGTGACACATTCGATTACTGCTAATAGTATAAACACTACGGTAAGCTTTACAAGCGCCATGACTTATACAGAGCTCGCAAACTATTACACAGCTCCGGTCCACCCATGGTTACTGTATACGCTTGGCTTGGCTGAATCCCAGTCCATCGTAAGCTACCGTCCGTCCGATTCTATTACCACACCTTCTGCTGCTGGAGAGTTTGGTACGGATGATCCTACCAATCCAGACGCTGCTGGTATTGCCCATAGGTTCTATAAAACAACTTTGGGTGTGGGTGCCGCTGTTCCGACCGATATTTATAATTTTGACACAGGAGAGGTTTTACCCGTTGCTAGGGTAGACGTGGGTCTAAAACCCGGTCAAGTCAATTCAACACGTGGTAACAACCAAGGGGAACTAAACCCAAATCTTAGCGGCGTTGGTAACCTCTCCCTAGTTCGTAGAAATATAGAAACCAGAGAGCAAGTAGAGTCCCGTTGGGACGTAAAATTTATCGATTTAACCCCCGGACATTATAATAGTAATGCGATACGAATAAGTGACAAAGTCCTAGCCGATAGGGATAAACTTGAACTGGGTGAATCTATCTGGCTAGATTACGACGATGATGGCGGCGTTCAAGGTCCTTGAAAATAAAAGACTTTAAAATAATTTATGGCTAGCTTTATTGACGTAGCTCCAGTTAGTGATGTTTTGATACGGGCAGATTATGTTCCTTCAAATCTGGCTGCAGCCGATTTATTAAGCACGACAAACTCTGCGGTTTTATGTTATACTAAACAACAATTTAGCGCAAGTTTGCAGGTTTTTCTTGTGAACTATAACATAACAGTACAAAACTACTATTCTATTTACAAGTAATGACTGACACTACAAGCAGAAAAACGAAGGACATAGAACTCTTCCATGAATGGAAAAAGACGGGTTCCAAAGATGCATTGGGGCGACTCATTTCCCAAATTTCTCCCTTGGTTTATTCAGAGGTGCAGAGACAGTCTGGTACATTGCCTAATACTGCTCTCTCGGCTCTTGGAAAGGCTTGGGCTATAAGGGCACTTAAAACCTATGACCCTTCACGCGGCACACAGCTAAGCACTCACGTCGTCGGCTATCTGCGAAAGATTCGGCGTATGAATTACAAGTATGCTAATGCTGCCCGTTTACCAGAGAACCTTCAGCTTCAATACCACTTATGGGACAAAGCGTTGCAGGATCTTAGGGACAAACTAAACCGTGACCCTACGGAAGAGGAAATGTCTGCAGCGTTAGGTTGGTCCAAGGCTCAAGTAATTAAATACCGTAACAGCCTATATGAGGATTTAATCGAGTCAGCTTCAGCCCGTCCGGCGGAAACAACGCAGTTCAATGAGTCAAAAATTTTACTTGATCACATCATGTCGCAGCTTTCTCAAGAAGACAAAACAATTTGGGAATACTCGAAGAAAGAATCGTCGGAAGAGCTTGCTAAGAGACTTGGTGTAAACGTGAATAGACTTAACTATCTTAAGTCAAAACTTAAGGCTAAAGTACAGAAGATTAAACAGGATATTGGGTTTTACTAATGTCTTCTTTCACCGAACTCGATGCTTTCACCGATAACCTGACCGAGTACTTGGATTTACTCAGTGAGAACTACAATGACCCGACGCAAACTCTTCCTATGTTTGAAGATTATATTGGGAACCTTAATTTTGATGTACTTATTACTGAAGCCCAGCTCGGAGCTAACGGAACAGCTAACTATACTACTGGAGCTCTTGTAGACACGGTGCATTTCATTGCGGCAGTGCTACGAGAATTTAATCTTCGTAGTAAATCCAAAGGACAATACTTTGTAGATGGCCAAGATGATATTGATAGAACTGCAGATTTTCTGGATTATATGAACGGGTTATACACCAATTTCTTTAAAGGCAAATCTCCCATACAGGCTAAGTCAGACTAATGGCAACTAACCGACGCATTGGTATACCAGTAAATCTTCCAACAGGGGCGACATATGAATTGCTTTTACTGGATTATGCTGATTCGTATCCAGAAGGTAAGATTGACTTTAAGCTTAATGACACTCCGCGGAAAATCACGGGTATACAGAAGGTTGCTCAGATATTTCTCAAAGTTCTTTTTAGCACTCGTGGGACTGACGTTCTTAATCCAACGTATGGTACCTTGTTTACTAATTACACAATCAATGCCAATAGAACAGGCGTTGACAGAGATTTATACATAGGTCTAATTACAGAAATTAAAGACGCAGAACGTCAAACTATTGCTATTACAAATCAGATAAGTGATGACGATGCATCTAAGCTTTCGCAAATTACAATACTTGGTCTGGATACAGCCAAGGAATCAATTATTATGTATTTGAAAATACAAACTGCTGCAGGCGAACTTGCTCAAGTTGCTGTACCGTTCCCTCAGTTAGATATGACCTTATCAAGCGAATAACGGGGTAGATTTGGAAAAGATTTTGCAATGTGAAAGATGCACAACTACTATAGTGGTAGATATGGGGTTAACTGAAGAATATTTCGGACCAACCATTCGTTGTGGTTTTTGCAGCTCAATATTACTCATGTCATCGTTTGTTTTCACACCGCATATATTACCCACACGACCAGTTCGTACTCTTTATTGGACAGGCACATTGACTACGTTTCCCCCGCTTCAGATTGAACCATTGATTGTGGAAGATATACATTGGACAACTCCTCCTCTTCCAAATTATCCATTACCTAAAAAGAGTTAATACATGGCTTCCCTTTATGATGTCCTTCCAGGTTTACAAGTCTCAGATAGCGAATTGCTCGAAGGTGAATTAATTGCCACTCAGATTCTTCAGGCCAAATACCCTGACTTAGATCTACGGGAAGGTACAGGTATTCACGATACAGTTATTCGTCCTGCAGCGACGATAATGGCTCTTATTAACAAAGGAAGCTTATTTTATTTCGTTCAGAATACTATTGCTGGAGTTAGTGATGATACACCTAGCTCTATGGTGGATTCAATTCTTTCCAACTGGTTCTTGACTCGTAAGCAAGGAAGTAAATCTATCATCAACGCAAGACTTTTCTTTGCTCGCCAAAAAGACGTCAGCATTTCAAGTGATATTTTCTTCTCCACGGACAATACTTTGAAATTCTTCCCACAGGCCACCTTGTCTGTGCCGAAGACGTCTCTAACGTTCGACGCTTTCAATAACGAATATTACTACGATCTAGACCTTGTCGCAGAACAAGAAGGAACGGAGTACAACATATCGTCAGGTTCGCTGTTATATTTTTCTAACTTCGATCCATTCTTTTTGCATGCTGAAATCAACTTCCTTAAATCTACGTCTATCCCGACGGAGACTAATAGTGAATTTATTAGCCGGTCCAAAACAGCCGTTTCAACTAGAAACCTCATTAACCAGCCTTCCATTATTTCCAAAATGTTGGAGGATTTTCCGTTACTAGACGGTGTAACCCCTATTGGTGCTGGTGACCCTGAAATGATTCGGGATCAACTTTGGGCTTATGTCCCTGCTCTGAGCGCAAATGTGCTAACCCATATCGGTGGCAAGGTTGACGTCTATTGCCGTGTACCCCTTGTTTCTGGTATAGTACAGCTTACTACCGATTCGAATGGTAAGGCTACATTAGGAGGGGCTATATACGAATTTTCGAGAAGTCAGATTAGTGGCTCGGCAATAGCCGACACCCTTCCTTTTTACATTACTAAAAACGTCAGTTCGATTACTAGATCAAGTACGACGGCTACTGTAACAACTTCAACGAGTCACGGATTTAGCACAGGCGATAGCATAACAATTATTGGGGCAGATCAAAGTGGATATAACGGTACTTTCACCATCACCTCTACAGGAGCTAACACGTTTACTTACACGGTTGCGAATAGTCTCACCACCCCCGCGACGGGAACTATCACAGCTAATAAGCAAGTGCCTTACACCGTTACCAACAATTACTCCACAACATACACCCTCTCTTCGCTCACTAGTTCTGGAACCACAGCTACTGCGACATATAATAATCACGGATTTACAGAAGGTAGATGGGTCAAAATTGCAGGAGCTTCGCCGTCAGCTTATAACGGCTGGTTTCAAATAACCGGAACAACTCAGAATACATTTACTTATACGTTTGCAGGCGGAAGTAGTCCTGCGACGGGAACTATAACAGTATCTGGTGTTGATCCTCTAAATGATTATGGTTTTAGTAACAATCAATTGCAAACCATTGACTTTACTAATACCTACGCCAATCAAACAGCGTCATTTTTAATTAAGTATTTTTCGGATATAGATGGACTGCAGGATTATTTGGATGATGCCCAACGCCGTGTTATGTGTGGATTCTATCTTGCTCGTGGATATAATATCTATTTACTGTCGATGACTATCACGGCTTACAATGGTCCAACACCTAATTCTGCTGCATGTCAGACAATAGTCAATGATTATTTAAGTAGCCTCGCTCCGGGAGATTTATTTATCCTAGCTGATCTCACGGCAAAGTTGAACGCCGGTGGGATAACGACTATTAAAACTCCTATCGACGTTACATACCGTTATTTCAATAGAGATTTAATTTCGGTGCAAACTGGAACAATAACAGACTATCTACATCCTAACGATAGAACAGCTATTTTCTTACTAGAAAACTTAACTACTGCGGATCAAACCGTATAATGGCTACTAGATCAACCTTCTCTCCAACCGGTTTAAACATAGGCAGAGGTAATAGAAACCTCACCTATTTATATGGTCTATCGGATTTCTGGACATATCTCTTTGAGGATAGCGACAAGATAGAGTTGTTACTTGAAGCTACCTCCCAGAAGATATCAGATGTATACAGTAAGTTTTTACAACTTACATCCACAATCTCGATAGCCGATATTGAAGTTGCTAGCCATCAGCAGTTAAAACTTGTTCTCATTAAAGACTCAGACGCAGTAGCCGGTAAGGTCAATACCTATGCGCTAAGTGACGTTATTCTTGAGTCTAGATTAATTGCCAATCGCCCGTTTCTTCCCACCGCTTATTTAGAAGATGAAATTCATTATAGAATTTCTGATGATGGTACGGAAATACAGTTTTTCGAACCCCTCTCGTCAATAGGTTTTGCAACTCGCTTAGATAGTGACGGTGCGAAACAATATGCAATGTGGTTTGTCGATGCGATCATTGATGAAGCCTTTCTGTATGAGTATTTCGGAAAGCTGATCGATGCACCGGCTGCTACCTCTACCGAAAACTATAAAAACTTTTTATACAGCCTTTATTACTTATACAGTAATGGCCCTAATCTAGCATTATTCAAGAAAGGTCTTAACTTAGCCTTAGGCATTCCTCTTGCCCGGGAAGCTGAGACTGTAATAGATATTCGTAAATATCCTGACACAGACGAATACATCGTCACAACGGATATGAACTCTTATCTTATTCCTTTCGGTATTCCACCCTCGGTTGCGGTTGGTGAGGATTTGGAAGCATTCCAAGAAATCGCCGAATGGGTTGAAGTAAAGGATTGGATTAACGACGGCGACTGGTGGATTAACTTGGCAATTCCTCCGTCTCTAATGCCTTATCTTCCTCCGGGTGCTCCAGACAGGTTTGCTACAAGCGGTTCGTATGCTGATTACTTAATGCGTAATTTTCTTAAAACGCATACCTTCCTTGTTAACGTAAAAACAACGACGTTTAAAAACGTTCAGAACTTCGAACAGCTATCGGACATAATTAATAGAGCAAAGCCGTCCTATACAATGCCAATTTACGTTTGGACAATGCCGTTACCAGACGAAGAGCTCGGCCTTGTTGATGACGATTTAGAACTTCGTTGGGATCAGTTTCGTTGTGAAAATATCAACGTTCCTATTAGAAAGTTCGTTCGTGACTTTTCTTTGGGAACTCCGCTGACTCGTGGTTGTGCACAGTTTACCAGAGACACAGTATCTTGGCACACTTCTGGTCAAATAGGTAATCAATCTCAAATTAATGCCAGACCGCTGGCCTACGAAGGCGGTATCGTTGCCGGATATATGAACGCGGATCATCAGTTACGTGATAATACAACTAAAGAACAAGCATGGATTCAGACGTTCCATAACAGAGATTCGTATGCCTTCCGTAAGCCGCGCACCACAATGGTGTTTGCTCGGGACATTCCTGATGATGTTGGGGTTAGCGTCAATACGTTCGTTCCAGAATCCGATTTACAAAGAACTGTTTTTTTATATACTACAACGCAGGCTGACATAGAGGACAAGTATAGTCAAATTTCTTTAACTGCCCCCGGCCTAAGCACTTGGACGTGGACTTTATTTGGAGATTACAAAAGTGAAGGGCCAATTAATTCTCAAGCTCTTAATTCTCCTTTAATACCAAGAACTAATGCTTTACTTGATAATACCAATTTCAATATTTTCTTCTTCCGGTATGGGTATCATTACTTGGGTAATTTCATGCCGAAAATGGGGTATCAGACCTACTCCATTTCGTTCTCAGATCTTGTGTCCGGGGATTACTTGAAGTTTATTCGTGTATATGAAGGTATCGTAGGAGTTTATTGGGTTACAAACAATGGTACGATAGACGTTCCGGCATCCCGAGTAGCGGAAGACACAGATGCTCTAGATATTGTTAGCAACGATAGTCCGCTCAAGTACGGTTTAGGTTATTACAGTTCCTACTACCTATTGCGAGGTGCAGGCGGTTCAATAGCGTTGGGAACCAAGGGCTCTATAAACTCTAAAGCCGTAAATGATTCTCCCGCTGTGGGAGGAAGTTTACTACCCGTTGGTGGAGCAATTACCAGAACGTATTCAGACGACATGAATCCGACTCCAGTAAATATTGATAGAAGCGGGGTCATATTAAAATTTAGAAGAGACTTTAAATAATGAAAGCACAAGAAAAACTAGACCTTACCGGGCACTTAAAAATTACGAAACGCTTTCCTGACGGAACAGAAATCGTAGTTTTTGATAAGCAAAACCTCATTACTTTGGCTTCTAGACAGGCCGTATTAGCCTTGTTGTATACTTACCCCAATCTGACTGCTGATGCTATCCGATATTTAAAAGCGGGAACAGGAGGTTGCGTAGATCCTCAAGGGTTAGTACCTAAACAGGAAGACGAGACTTGGACGGACTTAAACACGCCCATAACTACAATTGGTGCTAGCGGTTTGTTACCTGTTAGTATTTCGGTTGATAGCGCGGCTCCGTCGGTTACCTTCCTTGTGGATATAGACCAATCTATGGCAAATGGGGATTTAATTACTGAAGCCGGACTTTTTAAAAACTCATTATTAATGTTTAATATCAAGTGCTTCCCGGGTATACCCAAAACTTCTGAGTTTAGTTTGCACTTTGCATGGACCTTAAAGTTTGCTTAAAATATGTCTAGCACATTAACAGTTACCAAGCAGTTGGCCAACGACGGATGGACAATAGTTGCTTTCGTCAATCCTGGCGGTACGTTACCCCAAGAAATTTTCGTTTATGAGAATACCGGGACGACTTCTCTTGGTTCTTATTATGGAGTTTTGAACGTGCTGGACTTACCTCGTATACAAATTTTTACGGGAACGCCCATTCCTAACTTCGGTAATAAATTTGTGAGGTATGGACAGGCAACTATTCACATAACTGATGGAAGTGATCCTGATGCGGTTATCGCAACTCTAACCACTTCTGTTCAGAACTTAAGTACAGCCTTACAAGCTGCGGCTTCTTCAACCCAAACTTTTACGATAACTTAATATGACTTCTCCTGCCGTTCAAATATATGCAAATAATGCCTCGTCAACATTGACAGGTTCGATTCTCAATACGGATCTTGTCATTCCTGTTGCTGATGGAAGTAAATTCCCTACTCCCGGTGCTAACCAATATTTTTTAGCTACCATAGAAGTAGGTACTTCGAATGAGATCGTAAAGATCATTGGTCGAAGTGGCAATAACTTAAGTGTTGACCCTGCTGGTCGTGGTATGGATGGTACTGTGGCTTCCCCATGGGCATCTGGTGCGTTAATTGAAATACGTACAAATCGTGCTACTCTCTCTGGCATGGCTCGTTATGCTGACTTGCTGGACAATTATAGTTCGTCGACTTATGATCCGACTGTTTCGGCTTTTTTAAACAAGTCTGTTCTTTTTGCAAGCTCAGACGGAAGGCTTAAGCAAGATAATGCTAACTTCACGTATGACTCCGGAACAACAACGTTAACTTCACCGATTGCTGTTCATGGTACATCGGTTAAGTCTCCGATTCTAGATAGTGGTTCTGCAACTAACTTACTTGTAAAAACTAACGCCACAACACAATTCCAAGTTACTCACGTAGCCAGTGCTGTCAATTGGATGGCTTTCTCTGGCGCTACGGCAGGCAACGCTCCAGGGGTATTAGCTACAGGTTCTGACACTGATATTGGTTACACAATTTCTGCAAAAGGCGCAGGCGTTGTTCAGCTTGCTACGGCTTATGGTTTCACTGGAATTATTAGCCCTGCACAGATTACATCAAATCAGAATAACTATTCACCAGCAGGAGCCAGTTCAGCCAACGTAATTCGTATTAATACGGATGCCTCTAGGAACATTACAGGCTTTGCTGGAGGAGCAAGTGGTAGGGTTGTAACCTTCATTAACATTGGCTCGTTTGCAGTTGTATTTACAAACGAAGATACGAACTCGACAGCGGCTAATAGATTTACTCTTAATTCAGCTAGTGTATCGGTTCCTTCAGGTGGAGCTATTTCATTCTGGTACGATAATACAAGTTCTCGTTGGCGCGGTCTATCAGCACCGTCGTCAAGCGTAGATACAATCCAGACGCTTACGGACGCTGCAACGATTAACTGGGACGTGTCATTAGGCGCATGGGGTGTTGTAACTCTTGCTGCAAGCGGTCACATAGTAGGAGCTCCAACAAACTTAGTTGATGGTAAGGAATATGTATTATTCGTAATCCAGGATGCAACAGGTTCAAGAACTCTTGCTTCGTGGAATGCAGTTTTCAAATGGCCTCTCGGTATTGCACCGACGCTTTCAACAGGTCCAAGTGCAATTGATATGTTCTGCTTTAAGAGCCGTGGTGGAAACCTATACGGCGGTATGCTAAAGGGAATGGCGTAATATGATACCAGTAACAACATTTACTAAAACTTATACTACTAACCAATCTAACCAAGACTTAAGCACTCAATATACAACGAGTGTTGGGCCTCAGTATTTCCACACCGTTGTTAACAGTGCAGTCACTATTAATGGCACAGGAAGTAGCATCGCTCTAGACACCGGCTCTGGTTGGCACGGGGCTTCCATTCATGTACTTGAAAATCTTGGCACAATCAGCGGCGGTCAAGGAACGACAGGTTCAACTGGTGCTACAGGAGCCATGGGTCAAGGCGGGGGAGGTTCTAGTGGTTGGACTACTGTAACGGGCGGTCCCGGCGGAACAGGTTCTCAAGGCGGCACTGGTGGAACTGGTGGTGCTGGTGGAACGGGCTTTACAGCTTTACGTGTTCGTACTAAGCTTTATCTTCGTAACGGTTCAGGTTCGGTTATAGGAGGGGTTGGTGGAAACGGTGGAGCGGGTGGAGCTGGTGGCCCTGGCGGAGGTGGTGGCGGAGGTGGCGGCGGCGGCTGGACTGATGGCAAAACTACAATAGGGGGTGGTGGTGGTCAAGGAAGTCCAGACGTTGGTGGGGGTGCTGGTGGAGCTAACGGAGGTTGGACTACAGGTGCTGCTGGCGGTACAGGTACCTCAGGTGGTCCTGGCGGGGGTGGTGTTAACGCTCAAGGAAATAATGGCGGAAACGGCGGCGGTTTAAATGCAGGCGGTGGATCAGGTGGTCCTAATAGTGGTGGTGGTACTGCTGGCCCATCCGGTGGCGGAGGTTCTAACGGTAACGGGGCTTCTGGTGCAACTGGTGCTACTGGTTCGAGAGGTTTTTCTATCGACGGTTCAAACAACACTACGATTCTTACAACCGGAACGATTACTGGATCACAGAATCCATAAATGATATAATCAGAGACAATCATGGCAATTACAGTTAAATTCAAAATTCTTAAATATACACCGGATCATTGTTTGGTCATTAACTTCTATACAGATGCATTGTATGAAGCAATGAAACCAGAATGGGCTCGTAGGGTACAACAGCTCGTGACTGAAAATCCAGGCATGACTAACGAAGAGGCTTTAGCCAAAGCACAGGAAGAACGTTGGCCTGGTGGTATCTGGTCGTATAACATTTATCAAGATCCTGCTCCTACTGGTCAAGCTTTGATTGATTACATTTCAAGCCTGGCACCTACCCAGTGGTTAGAGTGGAAAGAGCGTGTGACTCTAAATCCTCCGGTAGACCATATTGAAGAGCATATTCTTCCTCTAGTAGGCCAAGAGATTGTTGCTACACCTAAGATCACTGAAAACGGTCCAGCTATTCCGACTGCATAATGAAAACGAACGGTTCCGTTGCTATAGGATATAATAAAAAACCTTGGACTAAAAGTTACAATTCTAGCGACGAGTTCTATATAGAGGTAAAGCCAGTAACGGAACCATTAAGTAGCTTCAAGGAAGAGATGAAGCTAAATGCAAAAGAAATAGCAGACACTTACCACGGAGAAGAGATACACGTACTGTATAGTGGAGGCATGGATTCAGAAGCTGTATTAGAAGCATTCAGGTTAGCAAACGTACCGGTCAAGGCTCTTGTTGTAAGACTACCTAATGGTGGCAACGACGAAGAAATAAAGTGGGTCGGAGAATATAGTAGTAGGACAGGATTCGACAATATTGAAGTAATAGAATTTGATGGTTGCTGGGTGTATACCCTGGATTGTTTCAAAGCCATGGATGAAGCCCAGACTCCACACCCTAGCGTTGTTTGGCCTCTAGCTGCTTTAAAAGAAAACTATGCTAATAAAGTGTTTGCACTAGGTATAGGCGAAGTGGAGATGCAACGTAAGAATGGAACCTGGTACTTGGAAGAAAATGAAGAAATGGGTTATGGGTTTTACAAGGCTTTTAAATATTTCGATTTACAAGGAGCAGCAGGGTTTTATACATGGAGTAACAGAGTAATTCTGAGTTGGATAAAATCGTCTTTTTGGAAGAACGTAAACGTCCCCAACAGTATAGATGTAAAACATTGGTTTTATAATTACGAGTTAGGATTAACCCCACGTAATAAGGTAAATTGGTATTATAAAGCAGGCTTCAAATCTCAGAACGGGGTCATCTGGAAAAGAAGATGTTTTGTCCCAATCAAAGAATTAGGAGTACAAGATGGAACCAAAATTTAAATACATCCGTGCAGTTTATTGGCCCTTTGGAGTATTCCTCGGGGAAGGTAAGGAAGGACAAACTAGTCGTCCTCATTATCCAATTACTCGTCCAACCCCTCGTGTTGAATATCCACATGCTTTTGCTATCATTCGTGGATATATTGATTGCGTAGGACCAGAAGGTTACGGAACAAAACGTTTCGAAGCAGGAATGGCGGATACTGACTTGCCAGGATTTGAAATACCAGGGGAATACACATTCACCACTGGCAAAGATGGTGTTCTTTTTTACTGCATGGCAAGCATGGATAGAAGTCCAGGCCGTGTATCAAGGAAAATTGTAATCCTCAAAAAAGGCGAAAGCTATGACGTCCCGATGGGCCGTATCTTTGCTCTTGTTTCTGGCTCTATAGAAGTTAATAAGAAATCCTTCACTCCTCCTGTAGTAGTTGATTCAACGAAGCAGGACAAAGTGATTACCGCATTATCTGATATTAAAGGCTTAGAGTTGTGGAACCAGTACTAGCAACTAAAGAGCTAGAAGAGCTTGGTTATTATAGTGTCGATGGACATGTGTACTTCCATAAATATGAAGCTTTGGAAAGGGCAACGAAAGCGGGTAAACCTGTTCTCTTCCATTACAACGAAATAGTCTGGGATAGACAGGATTGGACGAAAGAACCTAAATCGACGCTGAAAGCACTTTATAAAAAACGTGCTCAGCAACTGCGCGATAAGTATGATTACATTATCCTCTGCTACTCCGGTGGCGCTGATAGTGATAACATCCTACAGACTTTTTATGACGCAGGCCTTTTCATCGACGAGATTGTCTCGTACCATGACAAGTCCCTGTCAGGCTCTGAAGATTCACCTACAAGTGCAGAGATATTCAAAGTAGCTATCCCAAGAGTCAAATGGTACCAGAAGAAGTTTCCGAAAACGGTACACAATATTGTGGATATTAAATCTCCATTAATCCAAACCTTCGGAAACTTCGACGTAGATCAATTACTGCAATCTTTTCTACAATCGAGACTCACCATCGGCTCAACCATGCGTGGTGGTAGTTGGGTGTTCAATGAACCTAGATATTACAGTCTTTCCGAAGATGGTCACAAAGTATGTCTGCTCTGGGGAGTGGACAAGCCAATGCTACAGGAAATACATGGACAGTATGCTTTTAGATTTAGCGATGATTTTACTAAACGTAATCGTAAAGGTAGTCTTAACAAAGACTTGGCAGTAACAGATGAATTTTTTTACTGGAGTGGGGATTTACCCGAACTCCTTATAAAGCAGTGCCACGTAATAAAGAATAAATTAGAAACCCTTCCGAACAACTTCGTTGATCCCCATACAATAGACGTCCATAAAGGGACTCAGGTAACATCGGTATATTCTAAACAGCACCAACGGGTTTCTATTCAAACTATTAACACTTGGCTTTACGGTTGGGATAACACAACCTTCTCAGTCGGTAAGCCGGATGGCAACTTTGCAATTTCTCAGTTAGACTTATGGGTTAAAAAATATCTGAACGAGGATGTTGTAAAGAAGTGGGAAAAAGCCAGAGATTTTGGCAAAACCATCTACCAACGGTATTGGGAGACTACGGTCAAAAATTCCTTAACCAGGAATGCCCTTTTATCTACCAAGCCTTATTTCCTAGAGTAACACTTAACCTTAAAATAATCATATGGCCCTAAAAGACTCTTTTACAACAATACGTTACTACACGGCGGCAGACCCGTACTACTATACCGTGGATAACCGTCCTTTAACGGACTTAGAAACTATCGTCGATTTTATCGGGGATACTTTAGATGCCGGGTTTACGACTGGTACGATTAAATTCGCAAACGGTTTAGTCGGTACTCCTAGCATCGCTTTTTCCGGGGATACTAACACTGGCCTCTATTGGGTAAGCTCAGACGTTCTAGGCATAGCCGCTGGCGGAGCCCTGACTCTTTCTGTGCGTACAGATGGGGTAGCAATAGGGGATGGTCTTAACTATGCTTTAGGTAATTCCCGTGACGTTATCCTTACCCGTGACGCTGCTCAGATTCTGGCCCAGCGTAATGGTGTCAATGCTCAAGCATTGAGAGTTTATAACACCTTTACCGATGCTTCTAACTATGAGCGTGCTACGATTAATTGGACTGATAGCGCGAACGTTTTCACTATCGGTACAAGCAACGCCGGTACAGGAACTGCAAGGCCAATGGAATTTAGAACCGCCAGCACTAACTGGTGGCAGCTTTCTACCTCTGGTCATTTTTTAGCCAAAACAGATAATACAAACGATATCGGTGCATCAGGTGCAACTCGTCCTCGTAGTGTATACGTTGCTTCTCGTATTCTCGACGGGTATCAAACTGTAACTTACTCTACCTCGATGACAATCGATGCTTCGACTGGAAATTACTTCACTATTACAGCTAATAACGGTACTGGTTTTACAATCAATGCTCCAACTAACCCTGTTACAGGACAAAGAATTTACGTTATTATTCGTAATACTTCCGGAGGTGCATTAGGTACTGCAACCTGGAACGCAGTATTTAAAATGGCTGCATGGACCCAACCAGCTAATGCTAACAGTAGAACAATTAAGTTTGTTTACGATGGTACTAACTGGGTCGAATTCGGACGTACAACAACGGATGTGCCTAACTAATGTCCTTACTTTCTAGTCTAACCACAATTCGCTATTACACCAATACGGACCCCTATCACTACACTATCGATAACCGTCCACTTGGTGATTTAAAGGCTAACATCGACGCTATAGCAACGTTTATAGATACTGGCGTGTATACGACCTTTCATTGTGCCAACGTTGATATTACAGGTGGTACAATTAGCGGAACAACGATTTCAGGCTATGACCCTGCAGGCACAGCAGTTGCAATGGCTATAGCTTTAGGATAATTAAATGTCTACTAATACATTCAAAATGAAGCCGGTCAAGAATATTACGACCTCACCTTCAACTATTCATACCGGAGCTTCTTCTACTCAAACAATCGTAGTTGGTGCCGTGATATCTAATACAACTGCCGGTGCAATTACAGTAGACCTCTATATTACTCGGTCAGCCGTAGATTACTACCTTGTTAAATCCGCTCCTATTCCTGTCGGAGGTTCGTTAATTTTTGGCGGTGGGGATATGAAAATCGTTCTTGAAACTAACGATGCTTTAAAGGTTGTAAGTAATACTGTCACTTCTGCTGACGGTTCTATTTCGATTTTAGAGATTACATAAGATGGGTTATATCGGTCAGACCCCTGCTAACACGCCGTTGACAGGGGATCAACTATTGGGCTTACTCACCGCTAAAGGTGACATTCTCGTAAGAACTGCTTCTACGGTTACACGTCAAGCAATTGCAGGAGATGGTTCAATTGTTATGGCCGATGCTAGTGCTTCTAGCGGTATTAAATGGGCAGGAGGAGTAACAGCAAGGTCTTCAAATACGATACTTGCTGGATCTGATTGCGGCTCAGTTATAAGTGCTACTTCTAGTTTTACTCAAACACTAACTGCAGCAGCTACGTTAGGCAATAAGTGGGTTTGTTATTATCGTAATAGTGGAACAGGGTTGATAACAATTGATCCTAATAGTACCGAAACTATCGATGGACAAACAACAATTGTACTTGGTAGAAATGAAGGCTGCTATATAGTTTGTGATGGATCGAACTTTTTTACTGTAGGTTTAGCTCGTATGGCCCTGCTATCAGCACAAACAGCTTCATCTTCTGCATCACTTAACTTTACGAATCTTACTGGATTTACAAAGTATATATTTGAATTAACAAATGTAGTACCTGCTACAACAGCAACGAATTTACAGGCTCGTGTAAGTACAGATAACGGATTAGTTCTGGTTCATATACAAATGCTTGGGGTCGTTCGTATTCCAGCGACGGCACCAACGATGAGATGAATTTCGGTGGTTCCGGTACAGCTATGGGTATTGTTGGCGGCACCGGAGTTAATAACGATGCTAATCACGGAGCTAACGGACGAATAACAATGGATAGTACCAATCCTGGTCAAACACACTTTACTGGTCTTATAGGTGTTTATGGAGGAACTAATAATCGTTATTCCAATCAGACGGGTTTTACTACAGTAGGTACTTCTAACGTTAACGGAGTACAGTTTTACTTTTCTTCCGGAAATATTGCCAGTGGGACAATTTTATGTTTGGGACTTAGAGGCTACTAATGAGTTACATAGGTAACACTCCCAATCCAGCTTATCAAAACTTTGCAAGAGACCGTTTCAATGGCGGTGCTGCAACGCATACGCTAAGCTATGCTCCGGGAACACCTGACGCCATAGCAGTATTCGTTAGTGGTGTCTATCAAGACCCTACTAATGATTACACGGTTTCTGGCACGACTTTAACCCCTAGTACAGTCTGGCCTTCTGGTACGAATAACGTCGTGGTTATATATCTTGCTCAGCCTGCCACCGTAGTAGTGCCTGCTGACGGGTCTATAACCAGCGCCAAATTAGTTTCAGGTATTACGTTAACTAATTCTGGAAATACGATCCAAACTCTTACAGATGCGACTACTACAAGCTGGAATGCAACTTCCGGAGCTATTGCGCTTTGGACAATGGCTGGCAGCAGAACACTTGCAGCTCCTACTGGTTTAGTTACAGGTGGTCGTTATGTACTTATTATCACCCAGGATGCAACGGGCGGTAGACAAATAACTTGGAATTCAGTTTTTAAGAATTCTGCTAGTTCCATGCCACAACCAAATACTCAAGCAAATGCGGTAACAGCGTTTACCTTCACTTCTCCTGATGGTACAAACTTAAGACTTGAGAGTAATGAAGCAAAGGTGTTGCTTGCTACTGCCACAGCTTCTTCTTCCGCGACACTTGATTTTATTAATTTAATTGGCTTTTCACATTATGTTTTTGAGTTCAGCAATATTGTCCCTGCTACGGATGCGGCCGGAATTTGGGTGCGTGTTAGCTCGGATAACGGCGCTACGTGGTTAAGTGGCGGAACGGACTATGCCATCGCTGGTTTTAACGTTGATACGAGTGGTGCGTCCGGAGTTACTGCTAACAATGGAACGTCATTATGGGGAATCAGCCCCGGAATTTCCAATGCGTCAAGCGTTGGTGCTAGTGGAACTGTGAAGTTCCTAGATTTTAACGGCAGTAGATTCAAACATGTTGAGGCTCATGTTTCGACGTATCAGGCTGTAACCGGGTATGTCGTATGGAGTGGCTTATCCATGCTTTACCATGGCAGTACAACCGCTTTAAACGGCGTTCGTTTTCTTTTATCGTCCGGAAACATCTCCACCGGAATAATCAAATGCTACGGCATCAGAGGCTAACTAATGACCACCAGAGTTGACCAACGACTAATTCATTTCACGCAGACGTTGACAGACTCAGCTACAACTAGCTGGGATGCCTCGCTTGGTAATATTGCTTTGTGGACAATGGGTGGTTCTAGAACTTTGGCAGCGCCGACTAATCTAAGAATTGGTGGCAGGTATATTCTTATCATTACTCAGGATGCAACTGGTGGTAGAACAATTACTTGGAACTCGGTATTTAAGAACTCTGCTGGTTCAATGCCTCAACCCAATACTCAGGCAAATGCGGTAACGACTTTTACCTTTACGTCCTATGATGGTACGAATCTAAGACTCGAAAGTAATGAGGCAATGGTGTTGCTGGCGACGGCAACAGCTTCAAGCTCTGCATCTCTTGACTTCGTAAACTTAACGGGATTTGAAAATTATTTATTTGTCCTTGAAGACGTTTTACCTGCTACTAACAGTGCAAACTTACGTTGGATGGCAAGCACTAATAATGGCTCCAGTTATGATAATGGAGCGAATACCTACAGATATCAATTTTGGACTTATGATGACGCGGCAGGTTCCGGATTTGTTACATCTGGCGGTGCCACTCTTGTAAACATGTCAGGCGGTTTATCCAACGGTTCTCAAGTAGGCGCTAGCGGAACTATTATGTTCCACAATCTTGGCTCAACAACTAGCCATAAAATGTCTACACAAAATACTAATCAATTTCAAACAGCATTCGTTACCTATGTAGGTGGTGGAACTTATACCGGTAACTCTGCTGCAGCAGTAAATGCAATAAGGTTTAATTTTAGCTCAGGTAATATCGCTAGTGGCACTATCAAATGCTACGGCATCAGAGGTTAATAAATGACTAACAAAGTATTTCCCCAGCTTCTTTCTGCTGCACCGTTAATTCCTTCCTTAGGTCGGAATATATTTGCCCGTACTAATTCCGTAACACCAAATACTAAAATCGATGCAAGCGCAGACTATTTCACAGTTATAGATTCAAGTAACAACGTAAGATTACTTAGCTCTCTTTCTGGAACTGTGGATTTTGGAACAGTGGGAGCTAACGGTATGGATACCGGTACGCAGCAAGCAAGTACTTGGTACTATATATATGCCATAGCCAAGGAAGACGGTACTAAAGCGTTGCTGGGTTCTGCTTCGGCTACAAGTCCAACGTTGCCTTCAGGGTATTCATATTTCGGTCTTATAAGTGCGGCAAGATCTGACGGGTCTACACACTTCATTCCTTTTAGACAATATGGAGCATGGAATTTTTATGAAACTCGTCAAAATATACTAAATAACGGCTCGGCAACTACGGAAACTTCTATTACAACAAGTGCGGCTTATCCATCTGTAGCGCAACTTGTTAGTGCATTGTGGAGCTATACTAATGGAACCAATCCATCAGATTGTACTTTAAAAATTACTACAGGTACTTCTTTTGCAGCCAATGCTTCTAATCAATCTGCTGTTTACAGTCGTTCATCAATAAACTTCCCTAATACAGGCAATCTTTATTATCAAAACGGGGCTGCAAGTGGTGCCTGTTCTGTAGACATTATGGGTTTCAAACTCCCCATTAGTGGTGAATAAATGACCAATAAAGTCCTACCCCAACTCTTTGCTACTGCCCCGTTAATACCATCGTTTGGTAAGAACATACAAGCACGTACCAATTCTGGGACTCCTAACACTAAAATAGATGCTAGTGCAGATTACTTTACAGTAGTCGATTCTAGTGGTAATATCAGACTTTTAAGCTCCGTGTCAGGAACCGTAGATTTTGGAACCGTGGGGGCTAATGGGCTGGACGCCGGAACGCAACAGGCTAGTACTTTTTACTACATTTATGTCATAGCCAAAGAAGACGGTACCAAAGCATTACTAGGTTCGGTTTCAGCTACAAGTCCGACCTTACCCAGCGGCTATACTTATTCCGGGCTTATCAGTGTAGCAAGATCGGATGCCTCTGTACATTTTCTTAAGTTTTTTCAACGAGGTAGTTGGATGTTTTATGAGGCAATGCAAAATGCATACAGCGTAAGCGGATCAGGAGGACTAGCAGAAACCGCAGTGAGCTTAACTTCTTTAGTCCCATCCATTGCACAGACAATAAAATTACATAATACATCATACATTGGTAATGGTAGTGCATCTCCTCAAATCGCTTGGTCAATTGTTCGTGTGACTTCAGGGGTTGATTTTTATAAAACGAATGGAGCTATGAGCGGTAGTGCCTACACATCTATGCCGTATACACTGGAAGTTCCCAATGTTAATCAAAATGTATATGTTCTTGCTGACCAAGCTACGGCGTCTCCAAATGATAAAAACATGACCGTCAATGTCGCAGCTTACTCCCTACCCATAGGTGGATATTAATTATGAGCGGTTACTTAGGTAATACACCCTTTTATCAAGACTATGCCGTAGACACGTTTACAGGCAATGGATCAACAGTCAACAATACGTTGACGTATACCCCTGCTTCAGTCTTTTCTGTTCTAGTATTTGTCTCAGGCGTGTATCAGCGTCCAACAACGGACTACACACTTTCAGGTAACGTTCTAACTCACGTTGTTGCTCCACCTAACACTGCACCTATTCAAGTCATCCACCTTGGTCGCTCTGGAATTGTAAATACCCCAGCAGACGCTTCAGTTACAACTGCGAAGCTTGCCACTGGAGTTTCGTTGACCAATTCCGGTAATACAACACAGACTCTCACCGATGCTGCTACAACGACATGGGATGCTAACTTAGGCTCTATTGCTCTTTGGACGATGGGTGCAAGTAGAACACTAGCTGCACCTACGAATCTTAAAGCCGGTGGTAGATATGTTCTAGTTATAACCCAAGACGCAACAGGCGGCAGAGCAGTTACTTGGAACGCAGTATTTAAGAACGCTGCTGGGTCGATGCCACAGCCAAACACACAGCCTAATGCAGTAACAGCATTTACATTCACGTCTCCAGACGGCACAAACCTTCGTCTTGAGACGAACGAAGCAATGGTGTTACTTGCAACTGCAACGGCTTCGTCTTCCGCTTCCTTAGACTTCACGAAACTGACTGGTTTTGATTCTTATTTATTCACTTTTGCCGATCTTATTCCTGCAACGAATAGCGTAAACTTCGCAATGCAATACTATGTAAGCGGTGTACTGAACACTAGTGCTAACTACCAGCATCAACAATGGAGGTGGACAACAGCGGCTACGGGAGTATCTGGTGCTGGGGCACAAACCGGTATTGCACTAAATTCACCCAATGATGCAATGGCAAGTGCTGGAGTCGGCCTCAGCGGTACGTTGCGGATTTATAATCCAGCAAGTTCATCGACAAAAAAATGTGATTTTGAAGGTTATTATCAAGGATCGGCATTATTAGGAGTAGTATCTGCCGGGTGGTTTAATAATACTGGAACAGTGGATGGAGTTAAGTTTTACATGGACAGCGGAAATATAACCAGCGGCACAATTAAGTGCTATGGAATTAGAGGATAATTATGGATTTCGATTTTAATCAACCACATAAAATTGTAAACGGTGAACCTGTTTACTTAACACAAGAAGAAATAGACGCTCGTGCTGCTGAAGAAGCGGCTTGGGCAGCACAGGCGGGAGCAAGGCTAGCAGCAGCGTGTGAACAAGCAGTTCAACAGCACCTGGATGCGCAAGCTAAAGCTCATGGCTACGACAATATCTTCACGGCAGTTACCTATGCTGATGAGCATATCGTTCCTACCTTTCAAGCAGAAGGGGAAGCTTTCAGAGCTTGGCGTTCTCTAGTGTGGGAGTATTGCTATACTCAAATGGCAGCGGTGCAAGCCCAAGAACGTGCTGCCCCTACACCGGAAGAATTAGTAGCTGAAATAGATGAGCATGTACCCTTAACTTTTACATAGGATAATTTATGGAACAAAAACAAGCAGTAACAGAAGATGAGCTAAACGCTAGAATCATGGCTCTTATCAATCAAAGAAACTCCGCTATGGACCAAGCGGCTGCCTTAATGGGTCGTGTGACTTTTTTAGAAAATAGAATCAAGCAGTTAGAAGAACTAATAAAACCTAAAATCGCCTCTGACTCACAAAGTTAAAATATTCTTGTGAAAATACTCGATTTTACTAATTCTCCGAGTCCGCCTCAAAACTACCCTTATCCCAAGTCTACGTTCGGGATAATACTGGGTCTTCGTGGAGGGGATGTTATTCAACCGCTAGGTGAAGGGAATTGGTTTGAAGCACCTTACTTTAAGGATGTATTACATTTTTACTTGCCCATTCCTCTCATCCCATGGTTCAGTATCCGCATAGGTAAATTTGGCTTTTACATAGGAGCCAAAGCATTTGGTGTTGATAATGAACCGTACAAAAATTGGTTACCACCAGAAGAGGTATATGATGGTTCAATCGCCACCATGCTTTGTTCATTCAGATTTACAGGTAGTTTGGAGTAAACATGAAACTCTCTGACTTCCCTTCAGAAATTTCAGTTGCTGTACATAGATTTTGGGACGCTATTTCGATAGGAACTCTATTGGCTACACTTGCCGGTTGGTTACCTCACCTCGCTTCTCTTGTTACCCTAGTTTGGGGCTTGATAAGAATTTACGAAACAAAAACAGTTCAGAAACTGTTGGGGAGATCTTCTGATAAGTCTTAAAGAAATCTTTACACACCGCTGGGCTAAGGAGATTTATCGCATACTTCCCTTTGCCGGTATAGCAGGATTCATTCTAATTCCAGATGCAAGCCTCAATGTTCTTCTTTTCGGCCTTGGCATCATACTTTTTGCAACACTAGTTGGACACATAGTCCGCAAAGTTCTTTTTCCCTATTTCGATTTAGCCAAACTAATAGACGGTATCGAAGATGATCCAAAAGCTTCAGCCGCTGTTATTTGTGCCATTATTTATCTCGTTGTTTCAATACTGAATGCGTTTGTAACCTTGTTGCGCTAGACGCAGGGTGGGACGATGACACTAAGGAATCTTGGATTATTGCTTATCCTTGCAATGTTCTCCACATTGTCAATAGGCCAAGTACTTCCTGAGAATGCTAAAAAATACGCACCAGTATTGAAACAAGAGCTTCAAAAACATTGGCCTGAAATTACCCCCCGGTCGGTGTTTGCAGGACAGATAGAACAGGAAACTTGTATAAGCCTGAAATCTTCAAAATGTTGGTCTCCTAACGCTGAGTTAAAAACTGACCGAGAATACGGGTTTGGATTAGGGCAAATAACGGTTACCAAGAAGTTTGATAATTTTGCGGAAGCAAAAAAACTTGATAAAAGTTTATTGGCTTGGAAGTGGGAAAATCGGTACGACCCTGCTTTCCAGCTCAGAACCCTCGTATTAATGGATAAGAGCTTCTACGACAAGCTTCCGGCAAGCATAGGGGAGAAGCTAGCCTTCATGTTTGCAGCTTACAATGGAGGTCTAGGAGGCATCCTAAACGATCGTAGACTATGCCAAGGTACTAAAGGTTGTAATCCCGACCTATGGTTTGGGAACGTTGAAAATACCTCTTTTAAATCAAAAATTAAGCCTCCTCAATACGGAAAAAGTTTTTTTGAAATAAACCGGGAATACCCTAAAAACATACTTTTGGTACGAGCCAAAAAGTACAAAAATCTAATGGATACCTAGGGTTAAAATAACTTTATGATTAAATTCGATGATTCTGAGCAACCGGCTTTACCGGTTTCTGACACTATAAATGCCCACCTTTTAGCTGCTTCAACGCACGAAGAGGATACTGTGCCAACTGGGGCTAGGTACGTTTTACTGACGGCTTCAACCATTGCGTATTACAATTTTGTTACTACTGCCACTATTCCTGGAGATACAACCGATGGTACAGCTAGTGACACGTTGCCTCCCGGTATTCCTATTCTTAGAATGATCCCTAACTTTACTACAACCGGTTATGTAACTGCCGGAACTACTGCATTAGTTGTTAACTCCACTGATGGATTTACTAAGGGGGCAACAATTACTGTTAAAGGCGCAGGTGCAGCAGGAGTTGATTTGTCAACGACAATTTCAAGCATTAACCAATCAACAAAAACAATAACATTAGGGGCTTCCGCCAGTACGACAGTTGTGGATGCACAAGTAATCTTTGCTCCTACAACGATAAGCTTGATTGCGGCTGGAACACCCGTTGTTACATTAGCATATTACAAATAATGAGCGAACAAACACAATTAACGGAGATGGATCGTATCCAGCTTCGTGATAGGCAACTAAGAGCTGAGCAGGAAGAAGCAAGAAAGAATAAGAAAGTAGAAGAAGGCGTAACCGCTGGATCAGGTTTTAGCGGGAAATTGACCTTCAAAATACATAGAGCTAATCCAACCTTCTTTCAGAAGATGATGGACTTTTTAAGATTTAGGGAATTATAAAATGAGATCATTCAGTGTCAAAGTGCCCTTCCTAGGGCGTATACACGTAGTTCAAGAGAAGGATGGAGCTAACTGGTATCCAGGTGGTGTAGCTTTTAATACTAACTTAGCTGCTACGCTTATCCGTAAAGGCAAGGTTGAAGGGACTAAAGATTTAGGTTCTGGCCTTGTTACAAACATTGGTGCCATGATGATTGCAGAAGAAGCGGTTTCCTTAGCCGCTCCGTCAGGTGCTCGTATCAACACTCTATTCCTGTCTAATTGGCATGCCACAGGTACTGGTGTAACCGGTGCAGCTACAACTGATCTGAAATTACAAACCCCTTCTACACAAGGTGGTCAAAACCCCGTAGCTGGAGTTCAAACAATTGCAACCTCCTCAACTGGTGCAGTACCGAAATATCAAACAGTCGCAACTATTAGCTATTCTGGTGCTGAAGCAGTGACTGAGTGGGGTCTATTCACTAGCTCAACTCTGTCAAGCACAACCGGTACACCATTCACAGCAGCTACAGCTACGACATTCACTGCTACCGGTACACCTTTTACAGCATCGTCCTCAACTGTACAGGGATTACAACAAAACATCGTTATTCCAGGCACAACTTCCGTCTACGGAGTAATTGCTTCAAATACAACTTCTGTTGCAACTTTAGTTAATAACGGTACAACTGGTTGGTGGACTCAAGCAGCCGGTGCTGCAGGTTCGACACCGGGTAACACAGAAGCTTATACTCTACGTCCAATCATGTGGGATCACAAAGTGTTTTCCGCTATTAACGTAGCCTCCGGTGATAGCATTCAGTTCACTTATACGCTAACTATTACTTCAGGCGGATAAGGTAATGAATGGCAACCGTAACAAAGACAATTGATTTTGGCTCAACACCGGTTGACGGCGGTACTTTTGTTGTAAACGACGCGGCATTTGGCGCAACTCAAGTTTATGTGGAACCGTTTGTGATGACAAGCGATTCAACAGTTGATAACGACGCCAATTCACATATTCAACTTGCTATGGGATCATTAATGGCCTGTAGCGCACCTGATGGTTCTAATAACGTTACTTTAGAAGTAATACTTCTAGTGGGACTTGTTGCTGGAACATTCAAGGTTAGATTCGCAACATCAACGTAAGGGATAGATAATGGCTGGCTGGTTCATGAAACTCATAGGTTCTACTTCGGGTAACGTTGCCGAAGTAGATTCTAATAATAATTTAAAAGCAAACTTACCAACAACGGCTTCCCAGGCCGGTTTTACATCCATTGCAGGAACTGTTGGAGCAGGCATCACCTCGGGTGGAAAAAGATATAATGCCGTTTATGTAACTGAAGGTAATTCTCTTAAAGCTACTTTACCGCAGCTTATGTGGGATGATACTTTCAACGCGACAGCTCAGAATACCTCTAAATACAACTTTGCAGCAACCACACAAACTGGAGCAATGGCTTCTGGTTACTTAGTATTAAACAACTCCTCTATCACGACGGCTAATACTAATAGTGGTATTCAAACATGGAAAACTTTCCCGTTATTTGCCAAAGCAGAGTTAAGAATAAATTTTTCTTTAATGACTACGACGGCACCCCAAGCCAATAACCTGATAGAATTCGGTTTGTTCAACGCAGTACTTTCGACTCGTGTTGCTCCTCTTGACGGGGTCTTTTTTAGATATAATACATCGGCAGAACTTCGGGGTGTAATCAGTTTTAATGGCACAGAAACGCAAACGGCAGCTATTACTGCACCTTCTTCTAGCGTTAACCACGACTATACAATAGTTATCCAAACCAATACGGTTATATTCCTAATCGATGATGCTGTCGTTGGTACTCTAACTATGGGTACGGATGCTCCGTCACAAGGTCAGCCTTTAATGGCTGCCGCTGTGCCTATAACCATACGTACATATATCGGGGCTTCGACTCCTGCTTTAGCTACTCAAGTTAAAGTATCTGATGTTTTTATAACTGCTTTAGGTGTTGATACTGGTAGAGGTTGGCCTGAGGTTAAGGCAAGTTTTGGGCACATGGCATATCAGGGTCAAAACGGCGGTACAATGGGATCAACCTCTAACTGGGGTAACGGTGCCATTCCTGCTGCTAGCGCCTTATCAAACACCGCTGTTGGTACTGGTAACCCTGTGGGTTTAGGAGGATGGGCACATAACAGTGCGACCCTAGCAGCCGGTACAGACGGTATTGTCAATAGCTTTCAGAACCCTGCTGGTGGTGTGAACCAGACACCGCGTAACTTAGTTATCAGGGGAGTTTGGGTTCATACTATTGTGGATGCCACTCTAACTGGTGGTCCACTAGTATTCGCCTATTCGTTGGCATATGGACACACTGCAGTTTCGTTGGCAACAGCAGAAGCTGCTTCATTTACTGCTGGTGGTACTACTAAAGCACCGAGACGTATCCCGTTAGGAGTTGAAGGATGTGCTGCTGCTGCAGCCGCAGGTACATTACTTAGCCCTACAGGTGTTTATAGACAATTTGCATCTCCCATTGTTGTTGCACCAGGTGAGTTTGTTGCTGTAGTTACAAGAAACCTTGGTACAGTTGCATCAGCAGGTTCCGTGACTCATACAGTAGGATACGACGCTTACTTCGAATAACATGTATAAATGTCTCTACTACTTAATCAGGGAAGCGGTCATGTATTCGCCCAGTCCCTTACCGCATCCGTAAGCTTTGTAGGAGCAGCGCCAAAGACAATTTCAAAGTCTTTAATTTCCGCTACACTTTCATTTTCTTCTCTATTTACCAAATTAACAAATAAAGGTTTAACTGCTGGATTAAGCTTTGTAGGGACTTTTGTTAAATCTATCCGTCGATCAGCAGCAAGTTCTCTTTCTTTTGTTGTAGATGCTTTTAATTCGCTAGGCTCAGATGTAACTCCAGTTACTACTACTGGATCTGGTGTTACGACTTTTAATACAAGCATATCAACAACAGGTGGCAATCGTCTGATGTTGACTACTCTTTTCATAAAAGGTACATCGGCACTTCCAACAAGTATCTCTGTTACAAGTCCATCCTTAACTTGGACAAAGCTTATGGATACTGGCGCTTTTGGTTCTACCACATTTAGCTTAGGCCAGATATGGGCAGCTTTTAGTTCGAACACTCTTTCGGCTGAGACAGTTACAGCTAGCTGGACTAACTCAGCTAAAAGTATCATGATTCTTTCGGCATACAAAAATGCTAAGAATTTAACGACCCTCGTAGCCAATACGGATTATGCGACAAATTCAGCGGTTAGCAGCGTAGCTAGCGGCAATACTGTAGACTTAACAACTCTAAAAGATCAATCCTTTACTTACGCAGGGTGTTTTCTAGCTGACGACGGTTTTAGTGGAGATAGTATTGCTGCAGGCGCTAACCAAACTAAATTAGCAGGTATTGCTGTAACAGGTCTCTTCAACCCAGCCACTGGCATAGTTGAAAGGCAGAACCAACCACTTTCAATTGGAACTTATACTCTTAGTTTTACATCTGGCGGTCCTAATAACGGTGCTGTTGTGATGGCTTTGGAAATTCCAAATAATAATAGCACAAATCCCGGCATGACAAAGAAAACTCTTAAAGTTTTGTCTGCCGCGTTGTCTTTTATCGGTTCACTGGTAAAATCCATTTCAGCTACTAAGACGGCTAGTGTATCATTTTCAGGGGCTTTTACAAAGCTAACCAACACTGCAAGAACCGCAAGTCTATCGTTCGTGGGAAATCTAAGCAGTACTAAATTATTTGTTAGACTCCTAACGGCAAGCTTATCGTTTGTTGGAGCAATAACCAAACAGACTTCCCACTTACAAGCCGCAGCATTGTCATTCTCTGGAGCCGTAACCAGAACTATATCTGCACTGAAAAGTTCTAATCTTTCCTTCGTGGGAGCTGTTACTAAGCTAACTTCCACAACGAGAACTGCAGCCCTCTCTTTTGTCGGGGCCATTACTAAGTTAACTTTTGCAGTAAAGACTGCCTCGCTTTCCTTTGTGGGTACTGGACCAACTAAACGAATTACTCATTTAGCATCTGGTTCACTTTCTTTTTCAGGGGCAATGACAAGAGCTATCTCTGCACTAAGAAGTGCAAGTCTACTTTTCAGTGGTTTATTAACTAAGAAAGCTTCTACGTCATTTACTGGAGCCCTATCCTTCTCCGGCTCCTTATTAAAGCAAACGTATAAGGTATTAACCGCGTCCTTATCATTCGTAGGCGATTTAGCTACTCACCTCATATCGGGTGGAACTAGATACTTCCAAGATTTAACAGCTTCGTTGTCCTTCAGTGGAAATTTTGGTCCTACGACTATTAACAAGGCGTTATCGGCAAGTCTATCGTTTGTGGGAAATGTAGCTAAATCTACAAGTCATTTATTGAATTCTTCTCTGTCATTCGTTGGTACTGTTGTTAAGAAAACTTCTACTTCGGTCTCAGCTAGTCTATCCTTTGTCGGTCAGATTACCCCACAGACTAATAGGATCCTCTTAGCTTCGTTGTCCTTTGTGGGTAACTTTGCTATTAATAATTTCTTTAAGAAGGTCCTTACGGCGTCACTATCCTTTGTTGGTTCTATTTCCAGATCAACGAGTCATAATGAAACCGGATCACTTTCTTTTACTACGGCTATTAAGAGAAATGTCAATGTTCTGAAGACTTCTGCGCTCAGCTTTGTCGGGGACTTGCCCAAGAAAGTATCGACAGCTAGAACTGCGGCATTGTCCTTTATAGGACTAATGACAAAGACAACCATTCTTTCCAAGACGGGTTCTCTATTATTTACAACAAATATGAGTAAGGTGGTAGGGGCAGTAAGAACAGCATCACTTTCTTTCACTACTGGCATAGTAAGATTCATTCGGATTACAAGATCCTCGGTCCTTTCCTTTGTTGGAGACTTACCCAAGAAGACTTCAACCGCTCGGACAGCCTCTCTGTCATTTGCTGGTAATTTTGTTAAATCCATGTTGAAACCTTTTACGGGAGCTCTTTCCTATGTTGGTAGCATACCTAAGCGAGTTATTGGTCACGTATCCTCAGGGTCCTTAAACTTCGTAGGTCAAACGAATACACGAGTGTCCTATCATTTAGTGGCTGCTCTAAGTTTTGTTGGCAACATGGTCAAGCTGATACCTGGAAAGCTTACCACTGCCAGCCTATCTTTCTCCGGAGCTATATCCAAAACTCCGGGTAAGGCCTTGACTGCTGCCCTAAGCTTCGTTGGAAATATACCGGTCAGACGTATCGTTCATACTATGGCTTCTAGTCTGAGTTATGTCGGGACTACAACTCGCTCTGTTAGTTTTCACCTTGTCGCTTCCGCCCTATCCTTCGTTGGTTCTTTAACGAAGCAGGGTACCAGAACCTTCAGCGGAGCCCTTAGCTATTCCGGAGCCATTATTAAAAGAGCTCAGCCTTTACTGAGTGCGTCTCTAAGTTTCAGTACCGCATTCAAGAGATTCATTTCCGCTCACCTATCCTCTGGTCTTTCGTATGTCGGGGAGGTAACTAAGCGTACCAGTTACCACCTATCCAGTACCCTTTCCTTTGTAAGTAATACTATCCGTACACGGTTGAAGGATCTGTCTTCAGTCTTAACCTTCAGCACTACTATGCAAAGGACTATAGGTAAGGTTTTAAACTCAGAATTAAGTTTTGTTAGCTCGGCCACGAGGTTCATATCTTTCCATATGGTTTCCGTTCTATATACAACAAGTAACCTATTCATTCGTGGTTATGGTAAAATACAAGAAGCTATAAGTGCAGTCGCTAGCTTTATAAAGGGGGTGTTTAAACCTTCTGAATTAGGTAAATCCATATCAACCTCTTCAATTACAAGTAGTGAGTCTACAAGCTCTTCCACTGTGCAAAAAGCGGTTACGAATGAAAATAAGGATACCCCTGTTACTGGATCTTCTGCTAGCAACGCTACCGTAACTGGAAACAAAAAAATAAGCATCACTATAACGCAATCCAATAAAATCAAGAAAGACGTCTAATGGGAAAATATTTGATACTAGGTGCAGTAATACTCTTCGCTATAATGTCGGGAGTAATCTTTATACTTAAAAAAGAAAACGCAAACTTGTTACAAAAACAAGGAACTCTTACAGCACAAATTGAAGAGCTTAAACGAGATGTTTCTAGTCGAGATGAGGCCATAAAACTTTGTAGTGACAATACCCGTAAATTAAAAGCTGAAAGTGATAAACGTGCTGAAGCTGCTGCTAAGGCTCAGGAAGAAGCTAGACAGGTTGGTAAATCCAATCGAGAATTAGCTGATGAATTGCTTAAATTCAAACGCAAGCCTAACGAAACAGAATGCGATGCAGCCAAGCGTGTGTTTGATGAATACTTAGATAAGAGAAAATAATGAAATACTATTTAATATTTGCCCTGTTCTTGTTTGGTTGTGAGACGATGCCCTCCAAACCGACTATTGTTGAAGTGCCTGTGAAGGATACTTGTAAAATAACCAAGCCTCAAAAACCAGACATGCCTTCTGACAAGCTAAAAAAAGAGGATACACTGGATGATAAGGTGAAAGCGGTATTGGCAGAAATAGAACGCCGAAAAGATTATGAGAATCAATTAGAAACTGCTATAGGAGAGTGTCAGTAATGAGTACTCAATTAAATTTGGAAATTGAACAGGGAACAACAGAAACTATTGAGCTAACTTGGCTAGATGACTCGACAGGATTGCCCAAAGATCTTACAAACTATACTGCAAAAATGCAAGTCAGAAGCGATGTTGGAGACCCTAACGTATTACTTGAATATTCTACGGCGAATGGTGGTATATCGCTAGGCGATGTTACGGGCGTTGTAACCATTTTCATTATGCCTACAGATACAACAAATTTCACAACAATACCAGAATGGCATAGAGGCGTTTATGATTTACTACTTACTCAGGGTACTACAAACGCCGTCACGTGCGTTGCTCGTGGGTATTTTATTATCATTCCTAGGGCTACTCAGTAATGGGACAAAAAGTTGTTCGGATGGGTTCATCCATAAATATTAACTGTAGTGTTCACGGAGCTACCACTGCTACGTTCGATACGGGTTCTTCCAGTGTTACTGTATCGGGAACAGGGATCGTGCGAATAAACGACACTACACAAGCAACTTGTGGACATTTTCTTAAAGCTAAAACAGGTTCATCTGTTGTTTTTGCTGACGGTATCGGAGTTCATAGAGTGGGGGACACCGGTGACATTTCTGCAGTACGTAATGGAACTCCTGCCGGAACATATACGGTTACTTCCGCTTCTACTATTGCAGACGCCGCATAGCTAAAAAAGGCGGGATCAGAAATCAACCCCGCCCCCGGTTACTTGACCCTAACCGGTCGAGGAGGACTTACGCAAATGCATTGTCGGCCTCCTCATAGGTTTCTTCGGTGTCAGGCGAATGCCCCCAGAATTCACCATAACTTCCGACAGGACCGCTACATTGGTCCCGGGCAGAGGCGGTTCGCCCTGCTCAGCTCCTCGTCTTTCCCGTCGATCTATCCCGGCGCGAATGCGCAGAAAATTCAATCTAGGTCCGGACATCCGAGCTTCCTTAGGTGCTCTTGGTGTCATCTCTGATTTCACCTCCTACAGTTTATTTCTGAGCTCAACCAAATTCCGGAACAACGAACTAACCGGATCGATTTCCTTTATGTCAGCCGCTACTGCGCTTAGTAAAGTGTTTCGTTCTTTGCCATGGCTTAAGATTAACTGCCCGGCCAAGCTTGGGTGAGACAGAATTGTTTCGAAACGCCCGGGGGCTACTTCCACCGGGTCCGAAACTACTAGTTCTACAAGCACTATCTTGTCACTGCCTTCACTCATCTCTTATACCAAATTCCTCTCTTGTAACTTATCCAACCACCACTGCGGGAGTGCACGGTCGAAGTGAATCTCCCTGCCCGGTAAGGGCAATTGACGAGGTGTAAAAATCATCTCATCTTTATCTTCATGTACTTCATACGGCTTAAATTTTGGAAGCTTCTCCATTACCGTTTTTTCGCCTTCTTCTTGGCAACTTTCTTCACAACCTTTTTCTTCACGACTTTCTTTTTCTCCTGTTGCATACGATACTTAAGGTCCTGTTCACCCCAGTCCGAAGCCTCTACTAACGCTGCATGTACCGCTGATTCTACACTACTGAAACCATGTTTAATAAAAGTATCAATTATATCTTTAGTACTTCTCTCAACGATTTCTTGAAAGTCAACAGGCTCTTCTACTCTTTCAACTTCGTTAGGTTCTTGCATTTTCTTTCCTTTCTAATTTAATGGGGCAAAGCTCTATCTCTTCACCGCTGCCGATGAACTTCTCTTTGCCGTTTGCTTCAATATATCGTTTAGCTAAACATCCGCCTAACTTTACTTGAGTAACGTGATAAAGTTCACCTTTACCATGTTCTCCCATCCAATAAAAAAGTTGCCTCTTTGTCAGGTGTGCAGTCGTTAACTTCATTGATATTCTGTTACTTCACCTTTGCGTAACAGGTATGCTTCTGAAATGCTCTTCAGAATAACTCTGCCAGCACGATCATCTATACGCTCTACCAGAGGCTTAACCACCGAGCCTTCTCTCATGTGCATATGTTTACCTGAGACAAGTTCTGCTCCGTTAGTACACGTTTCAAGAATTTTTTTATTAAATGGTCCTACATATATTAAAGGGACCATAGGAATTCCGTAGTTTTTAGAAATCCTGTGCAAAGTATTGAAATCAATATATTTCGTGTTACCACGAGTCCCGTAAGCTATATCGAACATACAGAATGCAGTTTCTCCGCCGGTCAATCCATAACCAAAACCCTTCTGAATTCCGGGTCCGTATATTTCGCCCATGATGTAGATAGGTTCTTCGCCGATGAGTTCTTTGTATTCACCACGTATACAAGGAAGCTTAACACCTAAGTCATATCGTCTATCATTTGCTATCTTAGAATACACATTGGTTTCATCTAACTGACTAAGAAGAATGCCTCTTGCTCCAAGACCTTTACTGGAAACGGTGTAAGAACCTAAATAAAGTTTGGGGTCAAAGTTTTTTGGTCCCACATAGCCTACTTGAATGAAAGTCCCATGGACCTTCTCTGTTATGGCTACTATTTCTCCAGGCTTAAACATTTCGTTGTATTTCTTGATATTCTCTATGTCGTAGTTCACGGTTATGCTAAGGTTTGCACCTATAGCCTTTCCTTTCATGTGTTGTGGGATAACAGGTTCCCATTTAGTTATACCAAGAAATTCGGTAACATCGGTTCCTTCTTTTACGGCCAAAGTACAAGACATGTCTTTGGGATCACTACTGGCTAAACCCGGTTTATGAATACGTTTGCCTTGATGTACCGGGTACACGATGCCTTGACTTAATACCCCTCTGAACTTATGAGCTTTAACTCTATTTTTTTCCGACCCGTCGAGTTTTCCATCCAGTCCTATTTCCTTTAATATCCAATGAGGCACCAGAGCCTGCTCAGGTATATAAACGCCAAGATCACCTGTTTTGAATTCACCCTTCTTTACAACTGAAAGGTAATCTCCAACTTTAGCAAGTTCTATTTTGTCAGCATTGGGGTGTGGCAGTATTTCCAGTTTATATACCTTGACTTCAAATGTGCTCATGATAAGTATAGTCTTGCTTCAAACCCTATAGGATTTAATTGTTGTCTTACTTTTTCTTTGAAGTATTCACGCAGAGCTTCTTCGTTTGCCATAACCGAATGGAACAGTCGTGTTCCAAAATACCAAACATTTTCAGGATCGGCACTGTTCCTAAGTAAGACTCTATGATGTACATGACTGTATCCCTCATTTTCTGAAAGTAATGGATGCAGATAATCCCATATATTTAGGGAATCTTCATCTCTTCTAATTATTTTCGCCAAAGTGTCAGGAATGAAAGTACCTCGATAATACCCTACTAGTTCGTGTGCATTATCCGCCGTAATGTATATATTTGAATACTTGGTTTGTACATTAGCAGTTATAAGTGCCCTCATTAGTTTTTTGATAACTGAATCTACTTCATCTGAGCTTTTGTACAGATCTCTTTTTATTAATACACGATCTAGAACAGGAATGTCCAGCTCATAACATAAATACGTTATATCAAAACCGTGTTTTTCTATTATTTTTTTTAAATCGTCTTCATTACTTAATACTCGTGGAATTGCTATCTCATACGTAACAGGAGTATTTTCTCCTATATTTAAGCCCCCACAGTTATATCTTAAGAATTTAAGCATCGATGATCAAACCATTGATTGAAACTGCTTTCTGCCGGTATGTTAACCGTAGATGTAATACATACTACATTGTCTGATAGAAGTTCTTGCAAAGACAAAACAGATTGAGGCAAGTAAGTTTCTTCGAACGTTCCACTGATTAACTTACCGCTGTAATTTTCTTTTATAGACCAACCCCATTTGCTAACTACAACCGAATATTGGTGCATTATAGCTCCACGGTTAAGTATGGTTTAAAGTCCCCCATGTTTTCTTTAGGGTATCCGTGAGGATTACAAATTACACGGGTGTTGCCTATGGGATAATCTGAACTATCGTGGCAATGTCCGTGTACCCAAAGTTCGGGTTGGTATTCTTCTATAACATAATCAAGCATGGAACAAAAACCGCCTTTAATTGCGGAATTTTCCCATCTAGGATGTGAACTTTTAAAGGACGGTGCATGGTGAGTAATCACTATGGTTGGTCCGTTATGTTTTTGCGACAAAATCAATTTGAGATATGCAACCGAATTAAAATACCGTTCTCTCCAGCCGCTTGTCGTAATACCTTTTATGACGTCGAAATCTGACATGCCCTTCCGACAATAAAACGTCTGATCTTCGATAAAGTGTTCATCGGTATTACTAGGGGTAACATCAAAAACAGGTTTTCCTTTTACAGGAGCTAAAAAGTCTGTCCATAAAGTGCAACCTACGATTCTGACGTTGTTGAATATAATTACATCTCGTTCTAAAACTGAAATGGGACTATCCTGAAAGCGCATCTTGTATTCTTTGATACAATCATCCCAGTGTCGTTTATAAAACTCATGGTTGCCTAGAACATATGCTCCCGGTTTACCTAAGTCTTTAATATAATCTATAGGCATAGAACCAGCAGTCAAGTCACCAGCTAAAAGAAGAAAGTCTGCGTCTTTGACCCAGTCTTTTTTTATTACCTGTTCTTTGTGCCAAAATTCTTGATGCGTATCCGACATTACGTGAAACTTGGTCACTGATGATTCTCCGCTTCATTCAATAACTTTTCAATGACTCCTTCGCACTCACCCAGTAATCCACTATAGGCCGCTAAATCAACGTAGTCGTCCGCATGGAAGTCTCCGTTCTCCGCCCGTACCAATTTGAGTAATAACAGGAACTTCCACCCATCTGCCTCAGATAACTCATGTTTTGTAAGATGGTTGAACATTGCAACCGTATCTGCTACCGATCTTTCCCCATTGGGCTTATCACGAAGCCTCGCCCGTTCCTGCATTTGCTTCATTGCTTCCTTAAGGAAGTCTGCTGCTTTTATTTCCACTTATATTTCCTTCGATAGGCAAAAAAGACAGCTTGCGCTGTCAGCTAGGTTTCTTCGGCATCAACCCAAAAGGCATTTTGAGCGACATCTCGAAGAGTTGTGTTTGTATGTCTTTGATAATCGTTGAGCGAGCTACGGGATCTCTCACACTTCTTGCGTGTTCTATTCTTTCCCCAATGCGGCGGTGAAAAGCTTCAAGACTTGCAACGCAATCTTCTAATTCTGCGATTGATGCCAAAATGCTCTCCTAGATTCTGTGCGGTTATTATACCTTAACTACAAGTATTACAACCACATCTTTTTCATTTAAATGACGAAAGAATTTTCGCCATTTACCTCCACTCCAAGTTCGTTTGTGCACTTCTACCTTAGGAGTGGGTACGTCGTTTGGACAGTGGCCTTCTTCTATGTGGTTATGTTCCCACTGAAAAGACCCGTCTTTTTGTTTCAACCATCGTTCCCAAATTGTGATTGGGCGGGTCATCTAATAGTTGCGAAAACGGCAACTAGAGTGCCGAAGGTTTTCAACGTTGGAATCATAGTTTCCGGATACGGCGTGTAGATAGGGTAATAACCATTTCCGGTTTTGATAATTAAAGCAGAGGTTTGCGGCTCTTCGTGCTCCAACTCCCCTATGACATTATTTACTGCATCACTTAAGTTCCCGTAAATCATTAATAAAATCCTTGATTGCTGGCCCGATCAATTTAGGCCAATAGACCATAGCCCAGAAAAAGTATACTAACGTCTTGGGAACGACCATAGCCGTTCTGGAGAACGTTATTTCTTTTTCGATTTGTCTGTATGCTTTTGAAGCCGCTATGAAATGGGCCATCACAGCGGATAACATGATGTACAAAAGGAATAGCACTACACAGAGGAAAAATACCTCTGTCAGGAATTCAAACATTGTCCCTCCTATGGGTTCAATGTTCTTATACCAAAATTATTGCAGTCTACTTTCTTTTATGTCGCCATCATGAACACCATAGTAGATGTCCGAGCCGTCGTGTTTGGCTTTAAGATTTAGAAAGCGGGCACTCTCGTCAAGGGTCATATATATTTCGTTACACACGCCACATATAAGACCCTCGACGGGAACTGTTTCTAATCCATCTCTATCAATGTCAAGATCTTTAACTCCATAGGAGAGGGATCCTTCTGACCCACAGTGGGTACAGTTTCCATCCCCCATGTCATCATCATAAGAAAGTTGGTTCTTGTCCGAGCCAGATTCCAAGGGTTTCCTTGTCTAATGGACCTGATATAGTCTCATTCAACAATTTTAACCCTTTTTCGCTACGTGTCAAGTATTCCTGAATTTCTTTGAGAGATTTGCCATATCTTACTAAAACCGAACGTTTTTCCGGTGCTAAGAATCTGACGTTATTGGAGTTTTCGTATAAATCGCAAAGTTTTATGCGAATTATATTATAGTCTCCAGTAGAAAGAATTTTTGCGATATATTCTTTGTAAGAAGATTCCTCGTCCCGTGTCAGATTTGATACGTAGGATACCGTATGAAAATCAAAGCCATAGTCTAGTAAATCCTGGGCTGTAACGGCCGTATCTTCTAGTAAATCATGGAACAAAGCGGCATACAAAACCGGAGGTTCTACTTCGAAAAAATTCATTCGCAAGGAAACACGAATGGGATGGTGGAAATACGGTTGCCCATTATAGAACTGACGATGATGGGCAATTCGTATTAACTGAAGTGCTTTGGGGAGCAACGGATACTGCCTTAAAATATTTGCTCCCATTTTTTCGTATACGGGCATAGAGTACTTGTTGTTAATTTCCATTGAAATCTCCTTTTACTTATTTCTTATACCTTTGAAAGGCTAAAAAAAGAGGGCATGGGTGGAATTGGCGTCTTTTTAAGGACTGCTCCCCATACTCTCTTATGAAGTGGTTGGGGTTAAGTCACTAGTAGACTTTTGCCCCTAAGGCTTGTTCCCCGGTGTGTTCACGGTGTACTAGGCCTTGTGTAGTTGTGAGGATTAAACTGGTCTTACGACGGCGCACGAGAAAGCAGTGTTATGTGATAACACTACCAAATAATATGCAGAGAGAAAGGAGGTAGGAAAACTCTGCACAACTTCGTCTGCCACTTAATCCTCAATTGGTAGAGAAATTACTTCTCTGTTGTTCTTAGCAAGCTCGATTTCTGGGAGGCTTCAGAGCTGAGCTCATCTATAGTGCGCACTGCAGTGCCATAGTTGAATTCAGTTCGAGATCCTGAAAATCCACTCCCAACTCGAATCATTTCCAATCTGGAAAATTTCGAGTTGATAATAAGTCTAGCAAGTTACTTGCTAGCAGTTATTTAACTTTGAATACCTTGCTATAACTCCATTATACCTAAAAAAAGAAGAATGTTGAACCAAATATCAATTTGGTAATTCTTCTTCTATTATACAGCTTGCAACCCACTTCCCTATGGATAATTGGAAGCGTGTTGGCTTAAAAAGCTTCACTCGTGTAGGATAGTGTTTATCCCAGTACATGTAAACACAACGAGTAATGTATCCTCGTATTCCTAAGAACGGGGGCTTAGAAAGCTTATCCAAAATGCGTTTTCTAAAATCTACTTCTTTGAGGATTCCTATTTCAGAACGCCAATGAAATAAATCGAATCTTTCTTTTTGGCCTGAAAGGTCCGTAATCCATAGGGATAAAGTTCCGTACCCGTACCTATAAAAGTTCCATGATCGTATTAGTTGAAATTGCGGTCTACGGCCCATTTAGTACAGTCTTTTCTCGAACAACATAAGTAGGGTTTTAACCAACCGGTTTTACCGGTAACAATACCGATATATCCGTCTTGTTTCATTTTGTGTTTACCGAAAAAACAGAGAATCTTTCCGAGCATAGATCCCTTCCTAAGCACTTACGTGCGAAGTGTTTAAGAAGGGACCCCACCACGTTCCTGTGTCAGGGATCCCTGTTGCATATTAGTAGAATGAGACTTGAGGTCTCGTCTGTTAATATTGGCCCAAATGATTTTTTCGCTCGCCGACAGTTATGAGGATAACCTTAGGAAAACTCTACCACTGAGTTACGGCCCCGACAAGGAAAGGGCACTGGAAATGCAGACGACCTGTTTTCCGCATTTCAGGCTTTGTGTGTACACTAAGGTGAGTAGTAGTAGCTACTCTATGCGCCATGACTCGGTCCTATGGCCCAAAGTGCCCTTTCCTTGGAGGGGACGACGGGATTCGAACCCGTGACTTTCCTAGTACTTCTTTCTGTCTCGACTACTAAAATCCTTGGTCTTATGCCAGCTTAAGTTGGTTGGCAATAAGTTAAACTAGAAGTTGAAGGGATCTCTTTGGTCCCAATAACTTTGAGGTTGAGGTTAGCCAAAAGCCCGGGAAGACCATCATAGGTCCCCCGGGTTATTTCTTTTACTTCTCAATCTTTTTTGACTTGCACTGGTTTTCTTCAAACGTTACTGCGAAATCCAATGCAGCACCATACGTCTTAAACTTCAGGACCGTCAGCAACCTGCGCGGAAAGTCCTTAACTTTTTCGCCGTATATACGAACGGTGCCATCCGTATAAACTGCGCACACCTGGATATTATCATCCATATTACACCTCCGAAACTCATATGAGCTTCGGGGTGCTACGTGGTGTTAATCCTTGTCATTGATTCTCCTAATCTGGTTGCGGAGACAGGATTTGAACCTGCGACCTTTGGGTTATGAACCCAACGAGCTTCGACTGCTCTACTCCGCTATTGTTCTTTACTTACCGGCCTTGACTTCCTTGGCTTCCATGTAGTTCAGAAGAGCTGCGCCGATATCTGCCCACGCTCTACTTGGGTTTGATTCGCACGTGCTCTTGCTTCCCTGACCGCCACGATAAGTTTATCGCAACGACTCAGAACTTCTGCTTTACGAGCCGAAGTCCACATGCCCGAAAATTCCGTTGTCTCGTACTTACCGACAACAGGATCGGTCTGCCACTTCTCTACTTGAGCCGGATGCTTATCCGTTGCTGCAACGAGGACGCGGAAATCGAAACCCTTCTCGGTCTTCGACTTTACCTCGGCGTGTTTGGTTCTCCAAACTCCTTTGCCGAGTTGCGTATCTTCTGACCATTCCTTTTTGATATCCAAAGTCGGAATGGATGCGTATATATTCCGGTAACCCGCCAAACGATCTTCTAGATCCAGAAGGAACGTTGCGGGTACGTTCTCCGCAATAACTTGTCCGTCGACGATAATGTTCGCCACGGCCTTCTGATTCGTGAGATCTTTTTGCAGACGATGATTTACCAGACGGATAAAGAAATCCGCGGTGTAACCAAGTCTTGCATCGACCGTTGTACCCAGTGCTTCGTGCACGGTACCGATCGCTTCGGCAGCAGCTTTCGTCGCTTCATCCAGACCGGGCTTGGTCATGGTAAGCTTTGTCACCTTGCCGGTAAACATGGCAGGTTTTCCGAAGACGTGTAACGTCTCCTCGTTAATTTGCTTCCACTGATTCTTGATGTCGTTTTCTGCGGCTAGTGTTTCGTGAAGTTGACTCATGTTGCCTGTTCTCTCTTTCTTTACGCTGTTGTTCTGTTACATAATCATCGTGGTCTACCCCTAAGGTTACCACGTGTGTAAAAATCTCTTTACCGCTTTCGTCTTTTGCGTTTCGTTTCTTGCGTTCTTTTTTAGCGTCTTCTTTGATCTCGAAATCCAAATCCTTGATAACATCGCCGGTCGACAGATTTTTTATGGCGAACAGTTTCTTCAATCAAACCTCTCCGTTTCTAAAATACACTTACTCTACTGCTCCATGTATTTCTTATACCAAGAATTCATAGCGGTTTTTACAAGACGTTGGATAGTCGTCGTATGCACGTCCGAAGTGGTTTAACCTGCTGAACCAAGCTCTATCGCGTTTCATGACGACCATGGGGCGCGGAGCCAGCCCTTCCCCTCGCGGGAAATTCTTTTCGGTTTTAACGTAAGGAGTAGCGTCTAGCGAACGGTTACCTTGTCGTGGTTGAACCTGATGAACCAAGCTTCTCGGATTTTGCTAGTGGTCCCGTCGGGAAGCGCGACAGAACTCTTCGAAGACGAACTCAACTACTTCGGGTTCAAACCGTGCGTAAACACGTAAATAAACCACTAAGTAGTTGTATGCATTTTCTGCCCACCAACTTCTATGATGTTCTAAAACACAAGAGTCGAATACGTATTCCCCATGTAGTTGTTGAAGGATGCGTTCTAGTTCACTTGTCATAGTATTGGTGGGCCTTGTTGGATTCGAACCAACGACCAACGGATTATGCTTACCACTACGATTTTCATCGCAAACAGTTTGTGGTCTGGACTTTACCTTCACCATGGCTTTTCGCTTTAGGTGTTCCGTGTCAAGTCTCTACACCTTCCCCTGCGGGGCTTGGCTCGGTATTGGCATCGGGTTAAAATACTATTATGAAAACAATCATAACCCGGAAGCGTTCACCGAATTTACGGAAAGCAACTACGAAAGTTTCCAATCGTAGAGCCCGTTGTATCATTTGTAACAAATTCCTTAAAGGACAGCAGACAAAATTCTGCTCACCCAAATGCAAAAGCAAAGTTCAATCTAACTCTGTGTACCGAAACCAACAAAAACGCGGTTGGAATAGGAAACAAAAGTTGATTGAATCAATGGGTGGTAAATGCCAGATTTGTGGATACAACAAATACTTAAGGGCACTTTGCTTCCATCATATAGATCCTGTTTCCAAGAAAATAAGCTTAGACATGCGGCATTTATCTAATCGTTCTTGGAAAGAAGTCGAAATAGAAGCACAGAAATGTCAGCTACTTTGTATGAATTGTCACATGGAATTACATGATACAGTTAAGTCCGCTGCTCTAACCGGCTGAGCTAAAGGCCCTGAATTTTAACCAAACTCAAACTCGTTTCATCATCTCCTTGATTATACGGCCGCAGTGGCTGCCTGCACTAGGAGTGAGTTTTCGGTTCTTCCCCGTAGGACCCTGTCCGTAGGGGAAAATACAAAAGGAAGTGTTTCACTTCCCTTACATCTTATTTAGTACTTTGGTTCTTTATTCCAAATAACTCGTGATATGCCTTTAAGTCTTTGTTCTTGAAGACATGTTCCGGGAGGGTACCCTCAGCACGGGGCCCTGGGAGGACCTCCGACTTCGTCGACATCACTGGGGTCAGTTCTGCTTTTGCAGAACTTCATAAAGAAAAGAGAAACTCTTTTCCTGTTTCTTAATTGTACTTATTCGGAATTCGTTGTAGCAAACTCACGTCCTGATCAGTTCAAGCGTACGCTTAGGGCCCGCGGGTGACCGGCGGCGATCGGACGTCATAGTGGGTTGGTACTCAGCAGAGCTGAGTGGTAGAGAAGGACGAAGTTGCTTCATCCCGCTTATAACCGATGATCATAAGCACCATTGTACACTCTTACGAGCGAATGGTTACTTTGCTATGATTCTTATACCAGAAAATGAAAAGTTATAGAGGATAAAAAAAGAGCAACCAACGGTCACTCGTTTTTCTGTTTACTGGCCCAATGCCGCTCGAAGCGACTCTGCCCAATCTTTGCACTCTTTAGTTCCGTACTCGGGAACTGAAGCGCCTTTCTCTAAAAGTCGTTTAGCTGCCCAACGTGCTTGGCCTTTCAGCATAGTACGCTGTACTTCGACCCGCACTTCCTGACCGTTGACTGTGAATCCCAGTGTTGCGGTCTTATCGGTATGGGCAACGACTATCGGGTAGTTGTGACTACCGTTACTTCCTGAAGTCATTGATGTTCCTTATTATTATAATCTAGCCCGGTGTTGTCCCGGGCTTTCTCTGCTGCTTAGCCGCGCAGTTGGCTAACTAGAGCGTCAACAGAAATGTTGAGACCATTAGCTAACTTGACCAGCGTGTCGAGAGTCGGATTATAGTTCGACTGACCCGATTCGATCCGACGGATAGTTCTTTCCGAAAGACCATTGAAGCCACGCATTGCCGCCATCTTGGCAATAGAATAACCTTTGGTTTTACGCTTCGTTTTTACAACCTTAGCTACTGTGTTCAGCACAGTTTTTGTTTGCATTTAGTTTTATCTCCTAATAAATATATTTATTATCAAACAATTACCTCCCTTTGTGCTTTTTCCTTATACCAGGTTTTTTAACTTTTGCTGTCTGTGGCCAAGGCCATTTTGGAATACGACCATCGGCCGTTATTTCCATTTTCAACAGCTTAGTCTCTCCTTGTATATACAACTCTACTTCCCCCGTGTTTAAGCGTTTATCCTTGACTGCAAGTGCCACTTTAAACACTGCGGAAGGGGAAGCAGTTCTTACCTCTAGTTGCCTATGATCCACCCACTCATTGATCGTGAAATCTTCGTCACCTACGCTTTTAAAAACATGACCGTCTTTTGAATCGTAGATTATTTTGAGAGTCATAATAGAGGCAAGTGTCCGGTAATTGGGTTTATTTCGTGAGGATATGCTGGACCAACCGCAACGCAGGTTTTCGTGGGCACACCTTTGAAATGCGTTAATCCACTATCTACTATGATAGATGTAGGAATCTTCGCAATCTTGGCGCTTTCGTAAATCATGTCGAGTTCCTTTTCGGATTCAACATACGTACAGATTTTTTTGAATGAAGTACCGAAAAGCCATTCTGAGAGTGCTCCTTGCGGAGGATACTCTAGAACAATATTTCCTTTGTTCATTCCTCGTAGTGCATAATCTATAATAACCTTAAGGGAGGCATGAGCTGCTTGCGCAACAATTTTCCCTTTGGTCATGTGTAGATCTTTGCGTATGACTAAAACCTGTTTGGGTTGTTCCATCTCAATTTCCGGTTATACTTCTTTACAAATTTTGTATACTTCTGCTAGAGTCAATGTTTTTCGTCCGTTGAAAGCGACGTCTATTTCTTTAAGCGTTTCGTCGTCTCCCTTTGTCAGTACATTGACAAAAGCAAGAGCTTCTTCTTTCTTTAAACCTCCAAGACTGATTGCGGCGAAACAACGACCCGCTCTTAACAGGGCGTCATCAATGTCATTCATGTTTGGAAGGTTAGTTGTGAAAACAACCTTCCTCCCGACGTTACGAATTATACCGTCAGATATAGTTAAGAAGCGATGTAAATGATCATTACCCTTTTCTCTCGAACGAAGCATGTTATCAGCATCTTCCACAATGAACATAAGCTCGTCGCTTGTCATGAAAGTAGCAAAAAGTTCATCGCCTTTCAGAGAATCGGTGTCGCTGGTGTAAAGAACTAAGCTTTTACTTCTCGTAGCAGCGAAGTCATAATCATTCATGTCTTCACGATTATCGATATTTTTCAGCTCTACCATCTTGCCCATGATGTAACGAATAAGCCGAGATTTGCCGGTTCCGGGAGGACCTTGGAGAACTAAAACGCTTTCATCGCTTTCGAGATAATCTTCTGCGAAATTCTGAAGAGAACCGTGTGCCCTAGTAATGGTCGGATAGGCTTGATCATAAACCACATCCGTCAGAAGTTCTTCGATATATGTAGTTGATAAACCATGCTTGGTGTTGTAAGCCCAACGCATCCCACATATAGTTCCTTTTACCAAATCCTTTTCAAAAACTTGGTTTAACCAATTACTGAAACTTTCTTTTGTACCTGCATCAGGACACCAATAGCGCCCATATACGGTGCAGTATTTACTTCTTTGGTAAAAGCGAAGACTCGCAGTTACATCTTCACCTAAAGCAATAAGGTTGCCTGCATTCAGAGCAACAACATTGAACCCTGATTTCTGTAATGCTTCAGTTAATGTCCTGATGAGCGTTTCTTTTTGAATTTTAACAGCAAGTACTACTTCAGCAGCGAATGTAAAGTTCTTATTATTTCTGTCACTAATGGCCGCCAGCACTTTATCTGCGAGGATTTTGTCTTCGACTTCGTTTACAGTAATATTTGCTTGAGGAATATTTTCCTGAGTCACAATATCTCTTCCTTGTGTTCTAAGATTACGTATAAGTGTCCTAGTGCTAGCGGGCACTCTATTGCTTAATCCTCTATTTGGAGGTTGAGGAATTTCTTTCATATCGGTGGCTCCCGGAGCAGGGTTCGAACCTGCGACCTACGGATTAACAGTCCGCCGCTCTACCAACTGAGCTATCCGGGAATAGACTCAGTAACGTTCTTCTATGTAATCGGCGATTTTATTAAAGGAGTCGCCTTTATCATTTAGACTGGCAAAATCCGCGCAATCCCCTTCACATAGTTCCGCCCAGTCTTGTATTGTTTCTGACGGCATTTGTCCTTGTTCGTCCAAACTATTCTCAAACATCAGACACGTATAGGCATCTGGTGTTAATCTCTCCGTCTGGTATCCTTTTTCATGGAAATATAAGTCAGCAAGAACCCCAAGGCAGCAATAGCTACCGCGGTCAAAAAGAAAGGTTGCTGTTTGTTCATACTTATCACTACGCAGCGCTTCCAGCCACTTCTTTTTCACGAGTGGATTCATCATTTCTTAATTCCTTATCTATTTCTTTACTCAGACTGGTGACTTCGAACAGTAATCTATCGGAAAGACCTGCTAGAGCGGCAAAGGATTTGATATTCCTTAATGCTAATCCAACTTGCTCTTTGGCAAGTTTTCGCTTCATTTCTTCGCTCATTAGTAAAGCAGGCAATTCTTTCACGATATCGGTTTCCTTTATTCCATCATGCAATACGGTAAAGCTCTTTGACATATACTCGCATTCAAAAGGTAAAGGTGCTAAGGAAGCATAGTGATGTGCTTCATGCGGATTGCCCGCTTCCACTTCCACCATCCCCCATTGGGACCATGCTACTGGAACTAGATATGTTGCCATTTTCATCCGTTGTTGGGTAAATACTACTTTCTTTAGCTTCTGCTTTTACTTCTTCTTTAACATTAGGTTCAGGCAGTTCTGGCATAGGTGCAGGTCTATGGATAGCACGCAGATGCTCTCGCAGCTTCATGAGAAGTTTACCTAACACATTCTCGCCACTTCCACCGCAAACGCCCCAATATCTATCCCCCCAAGTATTGCCTTCAATCAGTTCGGAATCACCTGTATCAAGAAGTTTTTCTCTAAGAATAGGGTTGGAAAATTTGGCGGCAAGTACATCCTCCATTACTTTCACTTTGACCTTCTCCCAATCCGACCTCATCGGGAATGATCTACCAAACTTCTTAGCTGCGCCCGGAGTTTTGGCTGTGATAATTACTTGTCTAACTTTCGAATCAAGAAATTTAGCCGTCTGATACGCATGCTCCGCTGTACGGTAAGTTATAGGACCGTAAGTGACGGGATCAGGATAAAAATTCGAAAGGAAGTTATAATGTCCGTCAAACCTGTCTATGACTGATTTCATAATAAGGGATTCGTTATGTTCCTTAATGTAGTCTGCTACTGCTTGAGTTATTTCAGCGTTTTTTTCTTCGTACCATCCTTTTAATGGATCATCGACCCATTTTCTTCTAGGATAACCCCAGTGATCTGTTTCAGGATCTCTCCAATATCTTTCATTGTCATCCCACGTGCTCATTTCGTTTCCTTTTTAACCAAAAAAGAAAGGCTTACTACTGCGCCTTCCTAAAACCTCATGTGTGGAAAGATTTTTTTAAGATCTGCTTTGCGATTGCGCTGTTCTATGGGAGTCATTTTTACGACTGCCCAAACGCACCGGTTATCACAACCATGGTCGCAATCATTTGTTTTCTTATCACGGTATCTGCACGCTTCGTAACAAATGATTCTGTTCTTCTCGTCCTCTGTGAGATTTTTGAGAAGAACCCTTTTATGCTGTATTGTATTGAATCGGGAATCCCCTAGAAATACTACGTTTCTCAAATCCATCTCAGGAAGATCAACAAAAATGAGCTTACGTGGCATAGTACATTACTTATACCATATCTTCGATATATAAGTAGGGGAAGTTTCTTTCATCGTACATTTGTTGTGAGCGTTTTGCTTCTTCTTGCCAAATGAACTGAGCGGTTTGGGTCCATTTACGATCAGGCATAATTATCCCTGCAAGAGGCGATTGAATTATGCCGCGAGTACAATCTGTGCAAGGCATTCCACACGTCATTAACATCCAGCAATCTCTAATATCTGCATGAGATCGTAAAGCGTTATACAGAGCATTGCGCTCAGCGTGTTCCATCCAGTAGTATTTCTCCGGACGCTCATGTCGTTCTGGAACATCGTCGTTAATCCCTCGTGGGAAACTATTATATCCCATACTACGGATAGTATATTCAGTATCTAAAATAAGGACAGAAATTTGTGTATTCCTGTCCTTACTCAACGGCTTAATGGACTCTGCTATCTCCAGCAGTTTCTGTAGCTTTTGCTTTTTCCAGCTTGGCTTGTTGTTGTTCGTGTAATTCACGTTCTATTTTTTCTTCTTTTTCTACCTGCGTTTCTACTAAGGGCCATTTGCCCTGTATCTGTCCGCAATCCCCGCAGTAAGTAAATTGCGAATGACTACCACCGCCGATACCCATATCTTCGGGTAAGTAGTCGCAGTGTTCGTACTGTTTGAATCGAACTACGTGATGATCGTCCGCTTGAGTCCAGATGTGGAAGAGACGGTTACTGCCGCACTTGAAGCAAGGAGGTTGCGGCTGTACTTTCTTTTCCTCCTCGGGTTTACCACTGGTCTTGCCAGCCATCGTCTTGTCTGTCACGGTTGAACTCCAGTTTGAAACAGGTTTTGTCGTGAACGGTTTCGTAAGCAGCGATAAGAAATTTTTTAGTATCTTCACAAAGAGGTATATCTCTACATGCAGGTATCTCGTTTATAGCTTTTCCCAATAAGGGGAGAATCACTTTCCCCATCAGAAATGCCGTTAGCAATACTACTTCGATGAAAGTGAAAGCAAATCCCAGAATAGCTATGTCATCGAAAACGCTTAGCCCATCGGTCATCCATTTGAAATAGAGCCCAATATACAGTACGATGTGCCCTACCGCAAAGATGAACGATAACCCTAAGACTCCTGCACTCAGGACTGACGTACCAATGAAGACTGCAAGCATACGTCTCAAGTATTGGCAGAAGTCTTTGCTCTCCCTTTCCCAGTCAAAAAAGTTAACGAATTTATAATGCCATGAATCACGATTTAGTTGAAGAGTTTTCACGTTCCACCAAAATAGGATAGTACTGTTTGAAAGTCCATCGTGTTACATCGAAAACCATTTCATAGTATGAAGGGTTTTCAAGCAATTTTTTGAGAGTCTCCCAATCTGGTTGTACATAAATAATATCAATCGCTCTCAGTCGTAATTTAAGAACGAGGTTGTTCCGAAAGCCTGTTACTGCTGCGAATACCGCAGCAAACATTAGGAATGAAAATATATATTCCATATTTACCTTATACCATTTTCAATTAATTTAATTGTTTGGGATCCTCAGGCTTCAAAGCTGGCATCCAAAGACCGTTCGATTCCTCGACTTCTACATCTCCATCAAACATTTCTTTGGGACCCATCATGAACCCTATTACAAACTGTTTATCACTAGCTAAAAGTAATTCTTTAAAACACATACCGAGAATGACACAAGCTGCATCGATGTGTTTTATCGCTTCCCCTAATTCTTTATCTGTTACTGTTTTTGGATCTTTCATTTTTTCTTTCTACGTATAATTTCCATGGCAGCGCGAATGTTTTTGTATCGCTCTTCCGTAATATTCTTTCCACCCCTATTAAGGTAATACTGTAAAAACCGATTTATCGAACCGTGACAACCGGGATAGGTATTTTTCTTTAAAAGAATCTTTGCAATTTCTCTGGGAGTTTTTGTAAGCGTACCAGGCGGCACGTTTACTGTATCCGTAGTGACGGTTTTTACCCAGTTTGAAGTTTTAGATTTTTTCTTGGTCATAACCAAGATTATATCACAAGTTAAAAAACTAGGGTTATATTTCAAACCCTAGTTTTACTTCGCAGGCTTTCTTAGCGACGGGTTCGCTTTATGGGCGTTTCCGGCTGCGTCTGGACGTTGACGTTGCGGATGGTACTCGGGAGGTCATACCACGTGAAGGTGCCTTTGTAGCCCTCCTCCTCCAATCCTTTGACCATCTGCCACTTGGCATGCATCCCCGTGGTTTCTTTCAGGTAGTCGAGGTTCGAGAAAAGGCAGGAACGAAGGGACGCCAGGGATTTCACGTACTCCGGGGTCTTGTACTGACGGGTAACAAACACGGCCGAGGTGGCAATGGTCGGCACGCCCGATGCGCCGAGGTTGGGGTAGCTTAAGGTTGCTTTCTGATAGACGTCCTTGACTCGGCTTTGCACCGATTCCGGAACGTCGAGGAGCTTATAGCCCTTGGAGAGCTGTGCTACCCACGGAAGCTGGGAGCCTCCGACTGCTAGAACGGCATCGACTTGACCCGCGTTCAGAGCCGCAACCGCCGCTGCAGCATCGGCCACTTCCTGTACCTGGTAGTTGATACCGGTCTGAAGTTGGATGATCTGCGCGGTTACCACGCTACCGCCGTAGGCCGCTACGGTCTTACCGGAGAGCTCGGAAATCGAGTTCATCGCGGGGAGCTGAACGGACTTGTTCTTCAGACCGCCCCACTCTTTTTCCGTAACGGTTTTCCCGGCCGCGAGAGCAAGGAAATGAACCTCTTCCGGATGCAGGACGAAGAGCGTGCGATAGCCGTTCAGTACCGACTCGGTGCGCTTCTTCAGGAATAGGATGTCCTCCTGAATGATGGCGGCGTTCACCTTGTTGCTGAGGATAAGGGCGAGGTTGTTCAGCGAACCGTTGGACACCTGTTCGTTCAGCGTCATCGTTTCGCTGCACTTGCCGTTCAGCTCCCCGAACATCTGGTGATACGTTCCGTTTGCCGGACCTGTTGCGACGGTCAGTGCGGTATCGGCATGTGCGGGTTTCCATGTGGTACACAGGAAGGCCATCAGCATGCTGATAAGCATGAGTTCCATGAAACGGAACCACTTGTTGTCTCTTACTTGTGCGAACATATTTTCACTTTCTCCTTTACGGGATCTTCAGATTTCTCATGTCCTCCGCTCCCCTTATGGGTTGCGACGGGACGGGTTGACTTTGCTGCATTTGCTGCTGTGCTGGTACTGAGTCGGTCTGGTTCTGTGAAACAAGGTAATACCCCACCAAACCAACGAGGATAATCACCCCCAGAATCAAGGTTACCTTATTGCTCATCTAACCGACACTTTCTCCGGCAGCTTTGCCGGTATTGGGTTGATCTCGATGATATCCGGAGCATCCGGCTCTACTGCATTTATCTCCAGTACGGACGTCTCCAAGCTAGCCAACGACAGGTTGACTGCATTCTCGACAGCCGTTAGAGAAGTACGTCTACGTATGAGCTCCATGGGATCATTGTTGAAATCGTTGGCCATATCGAAATCTCTTACAGCCATTGCGACATCCCATTTATCTTCGGCTTGTTCCACCACTTTGTCGAACTCCACTACGTCACGACAAAGTTGTTCGAAACTTCTTTTGGCGGCGTTCATCTTTACGTCGTACGCAGCCATGAGCCTAGCGTTTTTGGTGTTCTCTGCCACGTCTTTGGGGTATTTACGGGCGTAGTTATCGAACTTGGTGCGTATCGTCTCGATCTTCCCCAAAGCAATTTCTAACGATGTTTTCTTCGCATCACGAACGGCGTGGTAACGTATTGCCTGATTTTGAAGAGTTGGAATGGGACTCTTTTCCCATTCGCTCTTCAAGAGTTTCATTTTGAGGTTATTCAAAACCTCGGCGAGTACGGGTCCCAGTTTGAGACAGAAAAGAGAAAGGACCGCGGCTGCGATTAATGCCGTCAAGCCAATCAATACTTTGAAAGCGATGTAGCTGAAAAGACCGGCGGCAGCAATTGTTGCGCCGATCTTAAGCCAAGTTGGGGGTTGTCTGACCTGTGTGGCCATGTATGTTCCTTTAATTTGTTACTACGTTCAAGTCTTGCCTTTTTTATTTTTATCGTATGGCTTTTTTACAACAGGCTTCTGTTGCTTCTCCGATTCTTTAAATACCATATCCGCTACGTTAATCGGGAGCTTTATAGCTGGGCTAAAGCAACAAATGACAGGAGCGTTTTCCACTTCCGAAAAATGTACAAGAATGCTGGAAACCTTTCCTTCTTTGTCATAGTCCAACACTACTTGCTTGACGGTGGGCATAATGGAATTCTCCTCACTTTACTTATACCAATTCGGATGTAGTTCTCCGAAATGATCTTTTAATAATCGGTATACCGTCGGATTGGCTGCGTCTTGGTTGTATGCTTGAAAACCAGTTTTAAGTTCTGACCAACCTAATTCCATTAAAACTCTAACAACAGCCGCCGAACGCGATTTGCCAGCTAAACAATGTACTATGATATTGTCGTCCCAGTGTGCACGAATAAAATCGGCTATTGCTTTAGATTGCTCCCATTTGATGGGTTCAATCGGTCCTTCTGTATGTCCTGCTAGTATAAATCCTACATCTAATCTTTCTGCAACATCCCAGAATGCAATTCTAAATATATTTTTCCAAGGACCTAAAAGTTTTGGGGCCGGATTTCCCGGTTCCGTAATAGAAATTAGACAAGCTTCTCCATTGGGAATGAAGTCATTTTGAGAAGTTATCAGAGCAGACTTCAGTGGTATGTTAACCGTGTATTTCTTACCAGCTATCATATTCAGTTAAATCCTTTTTCTCCCCGCAACTACATTCGACTGTAAAAACTACGCCTAGAGACGTAGGAGTGAAGCTATAAGTGTATCGTCCACCTATAGCTCCGAAGTATTTCATCGTACAAGCGTCTTTATGCTTGTGTTCCCATACTGCTAGTTGTTCCTGTTGTTCTTTTGTTAAATTAAACATTTAGAAAAATATAGTCCCTAATCCTGTCCAGATGATACCTATTCCGCTAGCAACAAAAAGGATGATTGGGCCAATATCGTTCTCACCCCATTCCCTATAATTGACAGTTTTATCTGTCAAAATATTATCGCCTTCTTTACGTTGGCGAGTTTCTATGCTTTCTAATAATAACATTCTTCTCATAGAGTAAAACCAAAGAGGAATGCCTATCACCAGAAAAGCACTTCCAACGGTTACCTTCAGAATCTGTCTGAATAAATCGGCACTTTGATTTATCAAATCCTTGCCGACAAATCGATATATGATAATGCCTGCAGTTATCATCCCTACAGGGGTTTTCACGAAATCGTTCGCAGCTACCCCCAGTTCTCTCGCCGTTGCGACAAGACCCGAACCTAGGTTCTTTCCGAACTCTGCCCACTGATTCAATTTTTCTGCTACTTGTTTGGGTTGTTCCGGAATTACCTGCTGAGCTTTTTGCTCGGCTTCGGTTTTTTGTTGTTTCAGTTTTGCAACCTGTGCTGCGATCTCTGCCTGTTGTACTTCTGACAGGCCAGAGGCGTCGATTGTAACTCGTTTGGAACTATTATGGGAACTGAAAGCTGACGTCGCTACGGAAAGTGCAGCGACCAATGCAACAATGCGTTTCACGGGTGTCCTTTATATTTCATAACAACGTGCAGTTTGCATGACCACTTGTGTGGAGATGCGCAGTTTCCAAGGCATATCAACAGTCGGGTTGTACGGCAGTCTGACAACGCCGACGGACGTGCGTTCACAACGTATAATGAGTTTGATGCCGGTTACTTTTTCCCCACATCCACTAAGGCTGAGGAGTATGGAGCAAAGGAACAATCTGAGAAGGATGTTTCTTACGAGCTTCATTTGTTAGATCCTCTTCGCTATTCAGCAGTACTTGTAGGCTTATTGCTGTCATGAGTTCCGGTTCGTGAATATGCACTTCGCTACCTACCATCACGTACTTATGTTCCGGTTTGATGAGAATACTTGCCGGAACCCAGAGTTGACCAACGGTGAGGAAAAGTTTTTTATCCCCGTGCTGGTTTTTAAGATCTCGAAAGAACATCCTGCCTGTTATCATTAGTCCTCTTGTGTTTTATCTCGCCAAGCCTGTTTGGTACGCTGACAAAGAGTATATAAGCCGTTAACGCACCACATCATTGTCACGCCGAAAAGCCAAATAATTCCAAACAAGAGAAACAATGGCCAAAAGATAACGAAAGCCGCTGTCTCTGCTTCCCCTTCTTTTCTAGGAGACGAATTCACGACGCAGCATGCGCCCGCCGTTATTATTACGCCGATAAACAAATAAGCTAGTATACCTATTGCTGCTTGAAGTATTTCCATGATTTGAAGCTGTGGTGGGCAGAGAAGGATTCGAACCTCCGTACCCGAAGGAAGGGATTTACAGTCCCCTGCTTTTGACCACTCAGCCATCTGCCCTTTAAGATTAACTACTAGTTAAATATCTTATACCTATTTCCTTGACTGTTTTGCTAATCTATCGTATAGAACGACGTTAACAGCGGCAGCAAGATTTAGGCAATGTTTGGACGGAATAGTTACTACCGTAGTTTTGTCCATTATTTCTTTCTTTATATTTCCGTCTTCTGGTCCGAAAATATAAAAAGCCTGCTGGGGGTGGACAAAATTAATCAGATTATAACTAACTTCACTTACCTCTATGCAAACGGGAATTGCCCCTAAAGGTTTGTGATCTAATAAATCAGGCACTTCTATACAGGGAATATGTTTGTAAGCTTTCATAGTATCAGTAGAGGAAGGACCCATCCTCCCTCCACTGACCAAAACTACGCTTACATCAAAGCATCCTGCAGCTCGAAGTACGCTACCGAAGTTAGTCTTATCTTTAATACGATCTAAACCTATAGCAGCGTATCCTCTCATTCATTATACCTTTATATTGCTGAATACCAGTTTGCCGATCCTAGCGTACGTGCTTTTGAGTAGTTCGACCATAAGATCTACAAGATCCTTGAGTAATTTGTCGAAAATATATTCTACGACAGAAAAAGGCCAATTAAGAATCCAACTAAATACTCTAGCTTTATTTTTGCCGATTACAGGAGATAATTGTAATCGTAAGACATCGTCTTTATCAAAGAAATCACTTATACAAAGTCTATTGGAAAGATACTTTCTATCCAAAAAAGTCCAAAGAGCACTACCCTTTTCTGCCGTTGTTAATTGATTCCATTCAATCGTACGATAGCCTTGATCAGTACCGGAGGCAACATATTTTTCTATAATTTCTTTTAACTTAGAACAAAACCGGAACCACTTGAACACACTCCATCCCCCACCAATCAGAATATATCCAATGATAAAAGCAAGCGCAGTAGTCCAGTCTGGTACGCCAACTACCCCAAGACCCATAGCAATACCGAGAGGTATTAGCAAGAAAATAGGCCCTCGTACTAACCAAGTTTCTTCGAAAAGAATACATATAACTAAGATATAAAGACCTAATATTCCTAAGCCTACCCAGCTTACTAAAAAGGCTAAATAGGCAAATATTCCCGCTAGAAGCATAGTTCTAAGTCCTCTTGTTTAATAAAGCCACGTAAATTGTTTTGATGAACGTTCATAAACGCAAACACTCCGCCAAGACCTGTTGCATGTTGCATTGAAGACAAGCCGCCTAACGGACGGATGCGTCTTTGATCTACTCGTTTCGTTTCATTGTAGTCATGATCTATGCCGCCTACTTCGACATGGATGAGCGTTTCATCTAATTGATCTTTTGGTAGACTATCAATAACCGCATAAAAAACCTTTGGGTTCTTGGCAAAATTCAGTAGTTTATCTATATCTGCCACTTTCAACATATGGCCGAGATGACGAATAGTGCCATAGCATACGCTGGGGATTTCCGTATTATAAATAAGATTACTTACGGTATTACCACCGGTGTAGAAGGCTTCATAATCCTTGCCCAGTATATGTATGTGCCTATATCCGTCTCCGAATTTCCCAGTGGTTACTTTACCGTCTCGTTTATAAATGGTAGGTTCACCGAAGTAAAGACCCCATAACCCTTCTAAGCTCCATATGTTGTAGTAGCTTAATGGGTTGACTTTTTCGTTCTCTGGAACCCCTCCACAACAAATATCCACATATTTGACTTGCCCAAAATCCGACATCAAATCACCCGCAATCATGTTGCAAAGGCCGGGTGCAACACCGCATCCATTTACTACCGCAACAGGTAATTCGGAATGATTGCTTACTCCAAATGTTTCTAGGTATATACTTCTTACTTTCGTGGCTACTTCAGTATTTTCCGTAAAATCATAAAAGTTAGCTTTCATTCGTGCGGCGAACTTAGCACATTCCAATATGGCACTATACGGAACCGCAGCAAAAACGTCAGTGTATCCGGGAGTTAAACCTTCGGCATCTTCGACTTTATCAATAATTGTGACTATGCCTAACTCTCGTTCTTTTAATAAATACTCAAGAGCTTTGCCGATTCGGCCAGCTCCTAAAATTAATATTTTCTTATCGCCCATCTTCTGTACAGTCTCTTTCTTCGGCAGAGATCCAACCATCTGCCCAACGTTGATATTCTATTGAATTCATTTGATACGGATTTTGTTCGTACATAACGCCATCCCAGTATGCATCAAACCCTTCATTGAAGGGACCACCCTTAAGCATTCTCTCTTCGCTGGCATCTGTTAGACTCATGTAATTAATTTCCTTTTTCGTAAACAACAAAAAGAGGGAGTGTTGCTTTCCCTCTTCTAGCTTCCTTAGACCGGAAGCGGGAGCTCGGTCACGATGTTGATGTTGTCCACCGTCTTGGGAATGGCTCCCCAGTTCGGTGCCGTGACGAACTTGAACCCTGCGTGCTTCAGGGCTTCGCGGAACTTCTCGCTCGTAATGAGGCTGGGCGGAAGTGCGTAGCCCATCCTGTTCTTCTCGTCGAGGATGAGCTCGACGCCCTTGGCCTTGCCGTTGACGGTCTTGTGTTCGACAGTCTCTTTGGGTTTGCCACGACTGATAAGCCGTTCTCTTTCGGCTTCCACCATGGCGGCAAAGGATTCGGGGAAATGCACGATCGCCGTCATGTGCGGCCGTTGCAACTTCTCCGGAAGATCGGCTTGCCCTTCGCGGATTGCAGCCGCTACGTTTACGACGCCGCCTGCTTGCGACTGCCTGACCAAGCTGGCCGCCACAGCCTTCGCTACCTTCTCATACGTCTCTTCGTTCCAGACAGTATGAGTCTTCTTCTTGCCCTTCTTGCGTTTCGACATACGGAAATACTCCGTTTTGGGTTAGGGGTCACTACCTTATTCTTATACCAAAAGGAGTTTCAAAGGTTGGGGAAGATCATCCACTTCGTGGCCTAAAGCTTGGATAGCAGCCTTAGCTATTAAAGTGTATCTGGCTTTTTCTTCCAAGTCATAGGCATCTGTACTTGAAAGTAATTCATTCATAATTTTGTTACACTCTTCCACGAACGTTTCTTCCCCGGTAGTTACCAAGGTTGTAGTAAGGAGCGGAGATTCTGCGTGTATCTCACCAAATACTATCGCTTTCACAACCTTATCAATTAATTCCTGTGTTGCCTTCACTTGACTGTCCTTAACAAATGCTTACGAGGCGGACAAACTTGCATTGTTCTGCCGTCTTCCGACCATCGTCCCCACGGACACCAGCGAGCTATGGTAAACGGTTGTTTGATTTCCTGTCGACGAGCAAGGGATTTGGGATGTTTCTTTTTAATGGTCATAGTCTTTCCTCTATCATGGCGGCTATTTCATTAAAAGTTTTCTCTCCGTGATCGTTTACTTTGGAACAAGTATTGTTTAAACCCTCAGCTATAACAGGATCTATTCCTTGCGGGTATATTCGAGAAATTTTTTCATTGTTCAGTTCCGCCCACTCTGCAACCTTGACAGGCAGGTAGTCGTGTATAGCCGTGTAACTGCCTTCGTTCCAATGTCCTGTTTTTTGAAAATAAGTTATTACTTCTTTAAATGGTTTGCCTTGCTCTTTAGCAAATAAATCCGTTAACACGCCTAAACAACAATACCCGCAACCCCCTTCCGGAAATTCCTGTTTGAGTCTTTTTGTAATTTGTTTATATTCTCCGCTTCTCAGAGCGGCTACCCATTTCTTTTTTACTTCTTCATTCATCTTTGCCATTGTTATCTCCAATAATAGTACAGATTATTTATAAGCAACATTCCCCATGCAGATAAGCACGCCAGTACGGGGAGAGCAATTATTCCTGTTACGAAACTAAAAGAAAAAGCGTATATTAACAAAATAATTGCTAGTATGATGATAAATAAAGATCCGAATATAGGGAACTTACTTTTGAAGGCTTGCAAGAACTCTATATTCGTAATCTGTACTATCTCTCTAAATTTTTTCCTTTGCACGTCTATACCTTTGAATCTCTGCAAAGACCTTCCTTTTGATTTTTGCTATTACCGTTTCATCCGAGTCGTAGGAAACTTTTTGTTTACACAAAATTATTTCAAACGTCTTCGTACGGGGAATACCCGGGACTCCCGTGTGTAGTTCATCGTAGTACTCAAATACTTTACCTGTTGTGAATAACTGGAACAGAGTATCTGAATCAACTACTCGACGTAGAGCCATTCGTAATCTCTCGGAGGAAATCACTACACCCTCCATTAATTCTTCCTCGTTATCTCCTTCGTCATCCGGATCATCAGAGGAAAGTCTTGTTGCCGCAGAAGTTTGCAAAATTTCGTTAATTATATTTGCAAATAATCCAACTCCATCACCTAACGTTACTCTTTTTCCTCTGTGTTCTTCCAAGGAAAAATTCTTCTTAATGTAAGAGGTGGGTATACCTTCTGCACTTCGAACGTATTTGTGATCCAAGCCCGGTGGTATGTTTGGCCCTTTGAGGGTGATTTCTTTCTTCTTCAGTTCACTTAGTTTTGGTAGGGCTGCCATTGGGTATAACCACTCTCATGTCAAGGTTCTCAAGCTGTTCTACCGTAAGTTTTAACTCCCCTTCTACTTTTACTCCTCTATGAGCAAATAGTGTTTTGTACTCTTGCAATTTTTCAATAAGTTCGTCAAGTATCATATTACACTCCTAGCCATATTTTGGTTACGCCGCGTTTTTTTCGGAAGTAATCCCACGTTTTTTCCAAACTGAACATGGGAACCGTAAAAATGAGCGAAGATATTCCTTCGCCCTCCATGGAAGTTATCCTAGTGGCTTTGAAGTTTCTTCTAAGCCAAGTTTTCGTACCGTTCAAATCTACACTTTCATCCATGACCGTGTAGACTCGAAAGGAAGGTTTCTTCTTCGTTATTTGCCGACGTGGTATAGCAACAGACTCGGCCACGTTTTCCAAGTTATCCTGAACTGTTTGCACTGTTCCTCATCCCGGTTGTAAGGTTGGTCCAAAAGTATGTGCTCCCACGTAGGCGAAAAGAGACCGAAGATTTCTGGCTTGTCGTCGATTAGATAGTCACCGTGGACGAAAGTTTTATCCTTGGTAAGAATGAGCTTTTTAACCCAATCTTTTCCCAAATGCAACTCTACCCAATCTGCTTTTTCGCTGTAGGAAGTAGTGACTCTTGCAGGAGACGAACATAAAAATACTTCTATTCCACTTGCCTGCATTTGGTGTAAAGCTTCGATTGCACCAGGTAATGGGTCTAATCCTAAAAGAAACCCAGGGGCGTGGTATATTGCACTGACTTCTCCCTCGCTTGCAATGTTGGAGTAAGCAATTTCTAAATCGAAGTCCGTCGGATCGTCAACTATTTGTCTGTCAGGGTACTTAGCATTCCATGCTTTTTTCCAACCGCCTGTGAAGTCTGCTATTGTCTGATCTAAATCAACTAACACTACCAAGGAGTCTTGCAACTGGTTTTCTTTCTGAGTCATTTAGCGTTCCATTCAAAGCACGATAGCAACGTTGAATAAGTAGAACTTCTCTAATAGCATCACTTAATGCGTGGTGTTCTACTCCTAATTTCTTAAATTCATCTGTGTAGAGATCTGGTACCTTCTTCAGTGCCAAATATTGAATGGTTCGTACGTCCAAATCTTGTCTGAAATTCCACTTAGGTTCTACTCCTCCGACTCTGTTGTAAGCGTCTTTAATTATGACGTTATCAAAAGTTGCCCCGTTGCCCCAAATGTTTTGTCCCGTCTCTACGAAGGTATTGAATTTCAGTAAGGCAACTGGCAGTCTTACTTGATCTGAATTAGGCAAAAACGTTTTTCTCGCTTCTGCATTTTGTTGAAACCACCAAGAAAGAGTTCTACCGTCTATGTCGCCGTTTAATTCGTCTAACCGTAGTTCAACATAGAATTGTCTGTCTTTTGCAGATGCGGAGGCTAGATTTAAAAAGTCATCATTGCCGTCTAAATTGAACTTAACTGCCCCTATTGAAACTATGTGTGCGTCTTTGTCTATGCCTAGTGTTTCTAGGTCTAATATTATTTCGTTATATTGCATTCTTCTATTTTTAAAAATGGTGGCCTGAATTGCGAACCCGGTTGAGGTATTGGTATCGAAACCTCGTCATTCCCCATGTGGTCCGGCAGTGATCCACGTCACAGGCAACCCAGGCCATTGTTGGTGCTCCCAGTAGGAATTGAACCCACGACCTGAGGCTTACAAAGCCTCTGCTCTGCCACTAAGCTACAGGAGCTTTAATTTATTTAACTGCTTAATCCGTTCTTCTTGCGGATACGTACACAACGCGGTGTAACCCACACCGTCATCCGGTTCAAAGAAAACTTCAAATTTAATTTTGGCTAAACCTAATACGCCGACCATCTATAACAGATGAGCTTGATCCTCGACGCCTAACACAACAAGGTGTACAGGACTGCTTGGAGGTTCGGACTTAAATCCGACCTCCTGAGCAGCGTGTGCAGCTTGAACTACTTGTTGTGAATGACTCAGATCCTTGCGGACAAGGATGTATGAGCGTTGGGTCATAGCTTCTCCAGCCAGCCGTTATTTGGGTTCTTTGCAAAGTAATTCGAAACCTTTGTCATGAACTCATCGTCGATGGTTCCTGCAAATACTCCAATCATGTCCTTACGGTGATTTTCTTGGAACTCATGTTGCGGGAACAAAATACCATGAACGCTGGCCGAAGCGTTTATATATGCTCCGTTAGGTTTCTGTCCATTTTCTAACTTGACTGTGTTCGTTATTGGGGTAAAACCCAGTTCAAGGCTCAAACCCCTGACAACATTGTAGAACACCATCATCGTTGCTGACAACTGTTTCTTAGCAGCAAGTTCCGACCACTTCTGTTTAAATGCTAAATACTTCTCTTTAGAATCAAAGAGATTGCTTGGTACATGTTTTGGTTTATCTTGATTAGTTTCCATTTCAGTTTCCTTAGTTAAATGATTGAGTAAATCAATATCTGCTTCTGGGTTTACTGAAATAAAACCGGGGGAGATCGGGACTTTCTTGGAATCTACGTGTTCATGTTCCATATTTTAAGTGATTAAGAACTACATGTCAAATGGACCGCGCCCACTGGGAATCGAACCCAGGACCTACCGGTATTAGAAGCCGAGGCTCTACCACTGAGCACTATAGGCGCACAGGTTTACCGCAAACCAAGCTTGCGCAGTCTTTCGTTACTCAGTTGTTCCTTACGGCAAACGTAGAAGTTGTCGTTGTTAAGTTCTTGCGGAAGGAACTTGGCACCGTAAATAGACACTTCTTGTATCTCAGGATGGTGATAGTAATACTCGGTTTTTCCGTGACCATTTAGTCTCCTGCGTTTTACCGGTTTGGGTTTAGCAACGACGCTCACCTCGTACCATACTCCTTTGATCCTCATGGCATAACGTGCACCGCCGCCATTTTTATTGCCAAAGCGACTTATCAAACGCAGGTTGTTACCTGCCTTTTCAATATGCTCCTCTTGAGCTTTTTCTTCCTGCTGCTTACGTTTGACGCTACCTTTATTTACTGTAAGAACTTTAGTAGTGGGGTGAACGAAGTAATCCGCGCTACTTTGCGTTATGGGTTGAACCCCTTGGGTACCTTTCCATTGAGTGTTTGTTTCAGCATAACATACCACTCCTTTATGGACGAAGGTATTGATTTCTACGGTTTGAAATAAATGGATAAGGGTATGCTGGTTGATTACTTTACGCTTGTCGAATTTTTGACAAATATCGCTGTATACGCCTTCCCAACGTTTGCCTACTGATTTACGCAGTAAAGTGTGTAGTTCATTAAGATTTTTATTTAGGTCTTTTTTCATAATCTATTTTCTTGAAATTCTCTTTCTATGATTCTTGCTAATTTCCGTACTGTATACGGATTTACTTTTTCTGGAGAGAACCTTATAAGCGGTTCGTTGGTATCTTTATTCAGATACTTAAAGAAGTTGTCGATTCCGAACCGGATATTTTCTAAAAAGGAAGCTTCCCTATTGACTCGTTCGATGTAGATTACCTGCTGGTTGGTGAAACGATCTTGACATCGTTTTTGAGCTTCGTCTTTAACGAAAACTTCAGTATCTCTACAAATTGAAAATGCAAATCTGAAACCTGAATTTGTCAAATTGATTAACAAACAGACACCACCTTTGTTTCCTGGAGACCAAGGTGCTTGTTTATTTTTTATGTCGTTCGGCCTTATGTATCGATAAAATAAAGTAGGTTTTTGTAGATCGGTCACTGTCCTACAGAACTGTTCCAAAGGCAATGCTTCCTTTGGTTTTTTGAAAATGACAATAGTTTTCTTTTTGTCACCATCTTCTTTTACAACTTCTTCGATAGTTGCCTTATTTAATTCGGCTCTCTTTTCTTTTACATCTCGCTGCAGTTGCTGCAACTGATCGAAACTCGGTAAGCCCACCTTTTTAACAACCGGTTTTACAATCGGGGCCGCTAAAGCTTCCATTAGTAATTCAGTATCGGATTTAGTAACAGTAGTAGTAGCCATGAGGTTCAAAACAATCTTGTTTTGTCTCCAAAAGTTATGTATATCGTGCTTATACCTGAGCGTTTATTTTTCTTGAAGCAAACGCTATTTAATTTCTTCTAGTATTCTATCTATCTCGTCTTGCTTTTCCTTTGCTATTATCTTTTCCGTATCATCGCCTTTCAACTTGATAAAACGCCAAGAATAAGCTCCGAAGCATTCTGCTCCACAAAAAAGACAGGGACCTTTTTTGAGAGTGTTTTCTTTTCCTTCTAAAGAAAGCCGTACGTTATGCTTTTCGCATTTGCAAGTGGAAACATCATGTACTTTATACGTTCTACCTTCTTCTAATTCTAACTTCATTATTCCACGACTTTCTTTTTGTCGTGCGTCAATACATAAGACTAAATCATTAGGCTTAAACATTATTTATACTCTAAAAGAAGATCCCGGTTTAAGGAGAGCCGGGGTTCCTAGGGCGAGATCTAGTTCGATCCGCCTCCACCAGTCAGCTTTCGCTGACGACTACAAATCGTTGTTGGTGCCCGAGGCGGGACTCGAACCCGCACTCCCTTACGGGAAAGGGATTTTAAGTCCCTTGCGTCTGCCAGTTTCGCCACCCGGGCGATGAAGTTTACTTACCGTCTTCGCCCATATAGCGCCAAGCTTGCATGGAGCGAACCGGTATTACTCGTCTACGGTTTTGTTTTCGTACAATGCGAAGGATTTCTGATCCGGGGCCAAATCCTAAGCTTACCTTACGAGCCAGTTGAATCGCATCGGTCCTTGAAGTGGCGTGTCCTAAGAAAGTTGCGTACCCCTCTCCCGGAGGAAAGATGGTGTAGGATATAGTTACGTGGGCAGGTTTCATTTGTGTTTGTAGATGATATGATACTTAGATCCGCTGTAAGTCACTTTTACTGCCCTCACTGAAACAACGTCGGCTTCCGGTCCTGCCCCGGAAATCAGTCCGTTAAGAAAACCGGGTAGCTCGGCGAAAGTACATTGTATCTCTGCGATACTGTACTTCCAAGGATAGTGAACCGTTTTTGTTGTCGGAGTTACTGGAGCCCCGGATAGAAATCTATCGGCTTCTAGGCATTCATTTTTAACTTTATCCGACAGACTGAAACCATTACCGAGGAATTTAAGAAGGTTACGAACGTCTTCCAGTGTTTTGATGCTCACGTTCTTGTTTCTTTCTCTCGCAATAACTACATGTTAGGTACGTGACGCAAGTTCCTCGTAAGCAAACAGTGGCTTCGGTTTTGAACCTGCTACCACAACGGTGACACCCCTTCATCCAGAAGAAGCACATTCCTTTTAACCACCAGTCAGCAGAAAACATTTTGCCTCTCTTACGAGTATCTAGTCTCTTATACCAACAAGAGATAAAAAGAATTACGAAAGTAATCCTTATTTTACTAGTTTGAGAGGAATTATGACTGGTTTCTTTTTGGATATTTCTTCGTCACAGTGTTCCCAACCTCTCAACCAATTGCCGTGCCACTCTCCAGTTTTCGGAAAGGGGTTCTCTTCTTTTTTCATCCCCTGTCGACGTGCAAAGTAACCAAGGGAATAGGTGGAGAACGGTTCTACTTCTTGCATGGGCCTCCTCCGTTAGAAAATCGATATTCTATTGCCTTTCGGAAACAAGTACAAACTGATAACCGGAAAGATAACCTTGTCATCCCATTTGGCAGGACGCTCGTTTATCCACACGTTGTTGGCTTGGCACCAGCGTTTTATTTCCGACTTGGATGCGGCTATTTCTTGTCCGGGTTTTCTATTTTCCCGCGTGGGCAGTTGAAGCAGCCAAATGTACTCCGTAGCCGTTATCGTGCGGTTGTACAGTGCTTCCTGTGCCCTTGTCCAAGGAGTAGGATCTATTTCAAGCAGCAGGGGTTTCGGCTGCAACAACGCCCGCAGTTTTTTCCACCAGTTTTCCATCTTTCAGAAGTCCTTTCTCTTTGGCTTCCTGACAGGCATCCAGATAGAAATATTTCGTACCATCAGGGGTTACCATGTACGAGAAATCGACAGCAGACCGACTTATTGTGTGTTCATCAATCCGTCTGGCAATTTGTTTGTACATGTAAGGGAACGCTTCCTCGAATGATTTGAACCCTTTGAAAGAGTCGCTCCCTATTTTTAAGTCATACGTTTTTGTTTCCATGTTATCTTTCTATTTGGAACGTGGTCCAGTAAAAGTCCCCGTCGAAATCTTGGCCAATTTCCATAAAGCCTGCTCGTTGAACTACTGCTTGACTGGCTTTGTTGACGTCACGTATGCGAGCTCTAATAACCCTCTGCGGAAAGTACTTATGAACCGAGTCGTTCAGAAGACGATTGACGGCTGCCTTCATATGCCCTTTACCGCGATACGGGGTACCCATCCAGTAGCCCAGCCACAGAAAGTTCTCGCCGCTCACAGGATCTGTATCCGGTTCAAGACTGATACAGCCTGCAAGCGAATTGTCATCCAAGAAAATTCCAAACCGTCGCATTGAAGATACTTGACCCACGTACGTAGCTGTCGTTTCGAAGGTTGCACTTTGGCTCCAGATGAGATTCTTTAAATCTGGACGGGATACGACAATCAATGCGTATAGTTCTGCTACGTCTTTCAGTTGAAGAAGTCTGAGATGCATTTTATCTTTCAGTTAACTCGAATTCTTGACGTTTACGGTCATACGTCGGGCAACTGCAGCCCCGATATTCACTAGCTCGGTGTTGACTTCACCGTGTTAGGCAGCTTTCCTAGAAGGGAGCCCCATTCCTTTCGGTCAGGTTACTGTTCTAGAAATGTGATGCTAGCTCTCACGCATGGGAGCCACAGCCTAATGACGAGCCCTAGCCAGAGGAGGAGGAGGAGGAGGCGTCGGATTATCAAGAGGCTGTGACATTGAAATGTATTTATCCGTGTATCTTGGTTGACTGTCCGCAATTGTCTCGTACCATACGACGTAACTGACGCTTGTCAGTTGCGCTTATGAAGTAGAATCGTGTTCCCGGCATGCTGCTCGTGGAGTATTCATGCGCAAGGATTTTATTTTTTGGTAATCGAAATATTTTGACAGTCATAGTAGAATAGATCATCGCCGCACCCGTCTCAAGCTTTCGCTCGTTGGTCTTGCCTGCAGGGCCTACGGCTGCCCCCAGTAACAACACGCTTTCGCTGCAACCATGCGATGAATTGGGTTTACCTCGCTCGGATTTGCTGCGTCTAGTCTACAAGCCCGCCAGACTGAGCCTAAATGCGGGATGAAACACTTACAATAGAGTCATGCTACTGACCACGGCATGTTCCCCGTGGGGCGAAACGAGGTAAATTGGGTAGAACGCTCCGAGAACCAATATTCATCGTATTCTCTGCTTGGATCGAAGTAACCGGGCCACGTGTAAGGGATCTTCTAAACGGAGTACTTGTTTAGGCTGCTAACACACGTCTAGACCGTCTACCTACGATTGCCCAAGGGCGTTCTTAAATCTTGATATTCGTATCTCTGTACCGATATCCCCGTCGGGTGCGTACGGTCATATTCCACCTCCGTGACGCAGTCTCACGTTCCCAGAGATAGAAACGCTACGCTGCTAAGATGATTACTCTGTAGTCGTAACCGTCTTCGACCCTTTGCCACCGGTCTTTGTCGTCGTGCTGCTGTTCGGACAACGAATTACGTGTATGTACAAAGGAGCATCTATCCGGACATAGGTACAGTCTTTCAGCGCCGGAATTTTCTCGAAATTCACAGCCTGTGTTTCTACCGCAGCCGCTATCTCCTTCGGCGTCGGACCACAGGACACAAGCAGCAGGCAAAGAACTAACCAAATTTTACGCATGTGCTTTTTCCTTGATTTCGTTCGGAGTTACTTCGTAGCCTTTGTCGCGCAGGAATTTCTCAGCACGTTGAAGGCGTTCGATGATAGATATCAGTTCGAAGCCTTCTATCTTGTACGGTCCCTGGTAACGATTCTCGATAACCTGCTTGCGCAGTTTTTCAAGAGGGTCGACAGAAACTTTTTCACGGTCTTCTCTGCGGGAGAAGCCGGTATGTTCGCTCGGTTTGGTAGGTTCGCCCAAGGGCATCTCCTTGAATAATTACTTTTTCAACGAACGAATGGCCAAATCACACAGTTCGTCTATTTCCTTGTGCTTAGCTTCACGAACATTTGCAGAGGTCCAGAGATTACTCAGGGCTCCTTTCATTTGAGTTCGTAAAGCTTCAATCCTTTCTATTGTAAAGCCTTCCTCCCCGATAGCTTCGATAGCGTTTGCTATTCCGACGAGAGTTGTTGCCGTCCCTTCGTACTTAAGTTTCCGAAGTTCCGGAATTACATCTCGTAGTCTACTTGATAGGGAAGGTTTTTTACTAAGTAACCCGATAGCTTCTCTGTTATGCAAACAACCTAAACACAACGTTGGAGAGCCCGGTTTGGCACGACAGGTGTCGCACTCCATGAAGGACGTTTTGTCCATTGTTATTTCCTGAATTAGTCCCCAAGACCTGTAAGCGGACATCCATCTGAGTACAATAAGTTCGCTTGGGGTCGAATGCTTATCCTTCTCAGTGTCGGCTTACAGCCCTCTTTGTGTGCAAGTCATTTAGACTTACCCACCGATTAAGTCCCCGCCTTTCTGTTCCCAGGCTGAGCAAGCTCAGGGCGGGGAGGACCGTTAGGTCACCCGGTAGATCGCAGAGCTCCTAGGAGATGCATTCTACAGGAGGCGAACTAAGTCCGCGGCTGGTTAGGCTGCGAGCTTGAGTTCACCATAGGTCGCATCGTTCGCGTCTATGGATTTTGCGAGATTTACAGTCTTCGCCTACTGTGTCGATAGCTTGGCATATTACCCGTCCCGTCGAAGCCAACTGTCAGGCCCATCAGAAACACACGAACTTGGCACCCTACTCCGGAGTGGTATGCCTATCACGCCCATGTGTTTTTGGTGGACCTGTCGGGGGTCGAACCCGAGTCCGCAACGTCTTTAGCTTTGCTTTACTGGGCCTTTCGACCCGTACGACAATACTTAATTCTTGATCGCTTCCATTTCCATTTTAGCAGCCCGACGTATCGCACGCCGTACACGAAAAGCTGCAAAGGGGCCGATCTGGACGTCGTTCCACCCCTCGATAAATTCCCCTTTCGTTACGTGACGGATCATAGCTTTCTTAGCATCTAGTATTGCTTTGGGTCTGCCTACTTTCCCTAATTCTTTGGCGGCGGCGAGAATGGCTCCTACCGTACACATTTGCCCGCGGTGATTGATGAGGCGTCCCGTGGTCCACCCCTCTTCCTTCAGAAGGTCCGCAGCCTTTTCCAGCACCTGTACATGGTCCGGTTTCACCGGCGTTTCCGTTACCGCCGGAGAAGGTGCTACGAAGCTGAACGGCATCAGCCATTTTGCAAATTTCATTTCTTTTTCTCCTCTATGTGAAATTCCACATGAGTCGGAAAATCTTTGACGATGACTTTTGGGTTCGCTTCTTTCTCTCGTTTCACCCATTCATCGGTATTCAAGCCGCCACCTTTATTTAAAAGGCCGACTTGTCTTGTTGTTTGCGTTACTTCGTTTCCCATTTAGCCATCCTTGAATGTTGCTGCTGCGCGAATGCTGTTGATTACATCTTTTTTAGTACGGGTAGGCCAATCGTTCCAACTCTCTACCATTATCCCGTAGCATTGGCGGGTGTCGCTTAAATATATTTCCAGTCTACGCCGTGCACCTTGTCGTAGACGACGAGGTTCTTTTGTTTGCCAAAACCATGTATGATCGGGTATGACAGCGCTTATTGCACCCATTGCGCAAGCACGTCCATCCTCCCTGAGCTCTACTCCTTGCGTCCAGCCATTCTTCTCGATGTAGTCCGCCGCATCCATCAGAACGCGGCCGATTTTATCCAACTTTACCTCCGGTTTCTCCTTTACCGGAGCGGGAGCAACAAAGGAAGGAGTAACTAAACCGAGAAATTTTGCGAATTTCATTTGACCATCCTTGTATATTACTTATACCAAAAAGGGTCCAAGCCCTTTACCGACGAGGACCGCGGCGATCGGAATCGTTTCCATTGTACTGACGACCTTGTCTCTGAGTGAAACGGTCGTGCATTCTCTCGATTTCTGTATTTGTCACCATGGGCCAAAGACTTAATTTCTGGTCCTTGGCTATTTGTATTGCTTCTGCGGATGTATGAGCTTTCACTACCCCAACTTTTACTATGTTGGGCTCATACAGTTCATTTTGACCAGGCTTTTTTATTTGTTGTCTTTGGTCGAATACTATGTAGTCTTTGAGCATGTTTCCTCATTTCGTTTGGCTAAACCGCCGTAGTCCCATTCTTGGAACATGAACTCCATAGCGCTTAGTTCCTCTTCGGTGGGTTCATGGCCTTCTGGCGCTACCCACTCGAAACTGTCGTTCAACGTGTATCCTCTTGCTTCCAGAAACTTCGTGGCAGTTATGTCGCTTGGACCGTGCCAACGTCTACGTAATTCTTCAGTTGCTTGGGGCATTATTTGATTACGCCTGTCTAGTAGAACTAATGCTTATGCTTTGCTTGAAGCCTCGTTCATTCACCCAACCAAAAGCGATATGGTTTAACACTTCCCCTCCTAGGGCGGTGAGGCTAATGTCGATACTTCTTTGACCACTCATCTCATGTACATCACGCAACATCATTAACGCTAATGCCTGAGTTTCATCATTTATCCCTGCTCCCCTACAAAGGTCCTTTATGAGCTTAATTTCTTTTTGCAGCTCTTCCTGATCAATAAGGGACTTCTTTTCGGACATAAAGAAAATTCCTTTCACATTTTACTTATACCAAAAAGGCCTTAAGATTTTATGACTGCCAATCTGCGTAAACCCGGTATTTTAATTACTCTAATATCTGGCATAGCCGGGTGTATTTCCATGTTATCGCCTATAACCAATACATCTCTTCGTTTATCGTAGCTGTATTGTTTTATCCTATCAAGTTTTATTTTTATTCGTATCATTGTTTATTTTCCAAATATGACTTAGTCCCACCGCATCAGCGATATGGTTATTCTTCATCTTTTGTCCTGTAATTGCTTCAGCGACGGCTATACTGTATTTTTTGTCAAACGAAGCTGAAGGGTTTTTAAATCCTTGAGTTTTGAATAAGTATTTACAAAGACTTTGCTTCCACTCAATTGCTCTGGTCAACTGAACCTTTATGCGAGATTCCGTAAGCCCATGTAGTAACGCCCCTATAAGCATTACTATATCTTCTGTAACTTTAGTGAACTGTCCTCGGTAGGGAACGTAGCGTTCAATGGCGCAGGTTTCAACCCCACACCTATCTAAACACGCTAGCTGTATAGCTTCTACCACTTCTACAATCCCCCCGCATTCTTCTATTCCGAAAACACGGGAGTATAAAAGCTTACCGTCATCGTCGGTAATAGCCGTTCCTATATTTACTGTACCGGGGTCAATTCCTAAATGATTCATGTTTACACACTAAAAAAAACGAGGAGAAGAAAGCGTAACAATTAACAACTTTTTGGCTCAGGTCCACACTTAAGTTTCGCTTGCCCTCAATGGCGACAAAAGATGCAGGGTTATTCACAAAGAGATTATATCACAACCAACAAAAAAGGGTGTAATCTCTAAGCAATAACGCTGCTCATAATACTTTAATAGTCGCTTTCTTTCCTCGTTCGCCTTACTTCTTACTCGACTCGGGCGGCGACTCCGAATCGGCCTCTGCCACCGCGGCTTTCTCAGTGAAAGCTGACGGTGGAGCAAAATCCATTGGGTCTACATAGTCTTTGCATCCCAGCATATCTGGGTCTATGGACCACAGCCACTCCCCTATGAGCTTTGGATCTGCCTCCATGGCAGGGCATTTTGGGCGTTCTCGTTCACTATAAAAACGGCAATCTCCGCAAGCGCATTGGCGGGTTTTATGCCATTTAGTTTTATCCGGTCTTACTAATGGGTTTTCAGACACTGACTTTACCCGACTTTCCTGCAAGACCAACTAGATAACCGTATTCGTCTGGAATACTTAAAGTGATTTTCTCTTTGTTTAAATCGCTGATCGTATCCGTTATTTCATTGATACGTGTATCAAGCTCTTTTAACATGTCTTCTAAATCTGCGTCGAAGCTAGTGTGTAATCCCTTTACTCGTACCTTGAGGGGTTCCGGATCGACCTGAACGGCTAGACCGGCAAGTACTTTCTTAAGATCATCGCTATTGACGGGCGTAACTTCTTCTTTGGTTGCGTATGGGTATTCTTTTTTGCTGTTCCTTGTTTTCGCAACTAAAGTGCGAAAATAACGAAGCTGGTCAAGTTCTGCAAGCAATTCTGAAATTCCGATAATGGAGTTCTTAACTCCAATCGCTGCACGGATTTTCGAGATGCTTTTCGAAAGAAACTTAATGTCGTCCAGAAGACCCATAGCTTCTTCGCTTTCTGCCAAGTTATCGATCGAAGGCTCTTCCATGCCCTTCGTCAATAAAATCATCTTGTCAGAAAGCTTTTCTCTGATTTGTCTTTCTATTTCTGTACGTTTCGCTTTGAAACGTTCTTCAATTTTGTGAAACCGTGTTAGTGTAGCGGTGACTTCCATTAAGATCTTCTCCTAATTTGTTAACTAGACCCGTAGGGTATTGCCTTCATCGATCTCACTGAGAGGAGATGTAGGCGCTAAAAAAGAGTTTGTTACAAACTCCAGTGCAGTGCTTCGCACTACTATATACTTAACAAAATGAAACTCTATAAACTCGTTCAACCTTCTTCAGTTGCTCTTCAGTTGTCCGGATCCAGATCTCCAGTCATTGGAGACGTTAACACCCGGGTTCGGACCTAGGTACCCGATAGGGTAAGGATAAAAGAAAGAGTTTCTCTTTCCCTAATGGTTTTATTGTACTTTATAGAATTTGAATAAACACGATGAGGAGGTGAATAGCGCTACGTTATTAATGCATTAATTATATAATACCAAGAGTTCTTGGTGGCGTTTCTTCTTCCTCTCATCTCAAGTCTTTTCGAGCTACAGCGCTGGAGCTCGGTGGGAATAGGGCAAGTTACTTGCCCGTACGCGAAAATAAGCGAATACTTTATTCTAAATTAGTTATACCAAAGTTAAGTTTTTTCTTTAACCCTTTATCGACGACCTTCCTCATGTTCTTCCATTTCACCGATAAGAGTCTCTAGGCTATCAGCTATTTCTTCCCCGGCTTCTATTTCAACTTCCAAATCAGCCTTTGCACTTTCTAGCATTTCTTGCCGCTGCATAATAAGCTTGTGTACATCCCTTAAGTCTTGTAGAAGTTTTCCGAATACGACGTTGGGCATTTCTTTGACATCCGGAACCTTAACTTCTTTAAGCAGAAGGCCTCCGGATTTTTGAATCATTTCCTTGGAACGGCGTTCGAGTTCTGCGATAAGTTTACTAGTCATTTCAACCTCCAATAAGTTTGTGTATTTCTTCCTGCGTAACACCCGGTTTAACTGAATGTAACTCACCCCAGTTATACCCGATTTCTCCGTCTGCACCAATCGGGAAGTCTAACCAATTGAAACATTTTTGAGGATATTCGTTCATGTAGTAGTAGGCCAAATTGATTGCTTTGGCTGCGTGTTCGATCGGTATTTCTAACTCTATCGAGTCATATACTGTACAGATGCTTCTACCACCAAACTTTTTAATTTCTTCGTTTAATGCAGAGAAACAAAACAGTCCAATACTGGAAGCAGTATTTTGAATTCTCATGTTAGCACTATTACGCTTACAAGCGTTGTACACTGCTGTGTACTTATACTCTCTACGAGTCCCGAATTCCCATTTGCGTTGACCAAAAGGAGAAACAACGAAGTTGTTCGCCTCTGCTATTTTGTGTGAATCCTGAACATAAACTTCAATTAACGGATACTCTTTAAAGTACAGATTAATCAGGTTAACTGCCTCTGTTTCCGGAATACCAAGGGAATACGCCATACCCCTCGGAGTTGCACCGTAAAGAATCGAAAACGTACAAGTCTTCGCGGCTTGGCGCTTGAACTTGTAGTCTGAGTATTTCGGATGATGCTCGTCTTTTAGTACCGCGATTAGCTCTTCGTACGGTATCTTGAACATTGCGCTTGCGGTTACGACGTGAAAGTCTAGTCCGCTTTCTATTGCTTTTAGCAGTTTTGGATCTCGACATAACGCTCCTAGCACTTTAACTTCACAAGAGGAAAAATCAAATGCTATGAATACGTATCCATTTTCTACTGTATAGCAACACCGTATATTATAGCCGTGTTTTTCTCTTGGTAACTGTGTTAAGTTGGGGCTGTCCCCCGTAATTCTGAAACTACTTGTGCCATGCAAGTTATAGCTAGGATGAATCCTGCCATCCCTCTTGACAAAGTCCCTTATGTAATTTTCGATAAAGGTTCTTCGTGCACTTGCAATATCATTTCGCTTACCGATGTCTACTAGCCACTGGTACCCGGTACTTTTGGCTAGCTCCTTCATGGCATCGCCGTCAGTAGACGGGTCACCATTTTTTGTTTTGAAAGGTGCTTCTAGTCCCCGTTCCCCGTATATATAATCAGCAATTGCTTTACCGGAATTAAGGTCTATTTCTTTACCTATAGCTCGGAATATTCTATCTTCCAGAATACCAAGCTCTTCAACCATTCGGTTGTTAATTTCTCTATTCTTCTCAGTATCGTATTTGATACCGTTTATTTCCATGTCAATGATGAATTCATGTGCTGGCATTGCATACCGGCGCATACTTTCTTCAACAGACATTAACTTTGCTTTATGAGCTTTCAGACCGGAGTACGACGTATACTCTGGTTCTTCCGTAAGCTTGGGATATAAACGTTCAAATAAAGTACTGGTGCCGATACAGTCTAATCCAGCGTAAACATACAGATCTTCGGCAGGAAAATCTTCGAATGTTCTATATACTGGTTTTTTTATTTCTTCTATTAACATCAAATTCCTACGATTAAAACTACCTCACCTTTATGAGCGCCTTGTTTCACGAAATATGTCGCCAATGGAACATGAATGTTACCGTACTCAGGATCGGGCGTTGTATTTACTTTGAATTCTATGGTATTCTGACAAGGATCTTCGTATAACTCAAGTTTTACATTGGGATTTTCCATATTGTATAAACTATCCACTATTTTTTTCATGTCATCCGGCAACTCATAGTACTTAAATTCTTTCACGCCCCTGACTCCGATTTCGTGTCGATTACCTGCTGACGTGCTTCCATAAATACACGTGCTTTTCTATAGCAATCCAAAGCACATTCTTTCAATTCAAAATCCTTCATTTCGCGCATGTTGAATACTCGTCTAACAAACATTTCTTTTGCGACTTCATCAACTAAGTCGAACTCATTCGAGTTCATCTTCCGTTTCCTCGTCTTCTTTCTTGTCTAACTTCGGTAATAAACTTTCGTAACCACCAAACCCCATATCAGGAAGGTGATCCCATATACTATCTTTAAGACCGTAAGTACCTTGTACTCCGGAATTAAGATTGTGTAAAGCAAGCATCGTATCTGCGATCAAGTTCTTGACCCTAACGCCCGTTGTTACGTATACGTAGAGTATATCATATTTAGCGTTATGACCTATCTTAGGCCGTTCACTTTCCAGCACAAGTGCGACATAATGCCATGCCTCATCTGGATTGTATGCCTTGTTTTCCCTGTGCCATAGAGGAATTACTAAGGCTTTCTTCGTGCCGTCAGTCTGCCTATAACCAAATTGAATGCAAATAATCTTAGCATCAGAAGCGTATCGGTCTAACCCGGTTGTTTCCGTATCAAAGGAAATAACCTTGTTACTGGGCAAGTTATTTATTTCATCAATAAAACGCCGTACATCTTCAATGGATCTTGCAATTTCAATGAAATTCTTTTGCTGTTCGATAGCCTGCCCAAGCGGAGGAATTATTAGTTCTCCCCTGGCTATTTTTCCGGCTTTGGCAAAGTCGTTATCTATGATGCTCCAATAATCAGAACCCCACATTTTGCCAGAAGAGTTCTGGCGAATCATTGTGGTGACCTTTGGATGTAGAGTTAGGACTACATTACCGTTGACTATTTCGCCACGGTTAGTATAGTTACTCTTATGAGGAATTCCAAGTGCTTTAGTAGAATTCGTTCCCAAACTTATGATAGCTTTGGGTTGGCACAGTTCTATTTCCCGTCTCAGATAAGGATGACACTTGGATTGAACTACTGTGCTAGGCGGTTTACGTCCTCTCGTAAGGTCTTCTTCTTTGATACTGCACTTAACAGAGTTTGTAACTCGATAAGTTAATCCCTTTAAATTTCTTTGACAAAGGATGTTGATAATTCCTCTGTACGTTTGTTCTATTCTTGTTCCGTCTTTATATCCGTCGTTATATGCATTATGATCTTGAATGATCAGCACGTCGACAGGAGATGTGTCTATGGTTACTGATTCAAATGATTTGCACTTTAATTTACAAACTTTACTACAATACTCGAATTGAATTCGAGAGAAATCCTCTTTTGCTCGTATCGCTTCTTCTACGGAAGCTGTAATCTTTGGCTTGTTGTATAACTCTTGGAGAGTTAGTTCTATAGTTTTTTTCACGTTGTCCTGTTATGACAACAGTGGGTATCAGCCACTTAAGAAAGCCGGTCATCCGGAATCCAACTGCCTGCGGAAGCTACTCTTTCAGTGTTGCCACGTTAAAAAGAAAGTACCTGATTATCGACAATTCTGCAAACTTTTATTTCGAAGAAATAAAAACTTTCGCTGAAAGCGAAAAAAGACAATCAGATACTTCCAACTACATTATACCACTAATTAGTTTGTTTTGGAGTCTTTGGACGGTGCCGTAAAGATGCCGTGGGTGGCTTTGAATATAACGACTCCTGCGTACATTTGAGCGAACCTTATGCGATCTTGCTCTAGCACGGTTTGCAGGCGATCTTTTTCTTTACGTTCCCTAGATTCGTGTATGCGGGACTGTAATTCCTCTAGGTACCTCTTGGCGTCAAGTAGATAGTCTTCAGCTTCCTTGACCATCCTTATTTTCATTTTTATGTCTTCGTCCATTTTAGGCCTCTTTTTGCATTTTAACCCTTTTCAGAGGCTAAAAAAAGGCTTGTGTTATCAAGCCTTTAAAACTCTCCTATAAGATGTCTTTTATCACAAGGCATCTCTGTAGTAGTATACTTGCCTACTTCCCGGCCGTCAACAAAGACATGTACCTTGTTACCCGAAAAAATAAGATTTCTATTCTCGGCTATCCAAAGGCTATCCATATCTTCTTGAATGAAATATTCTGCCATTTGCTTTGAAGTTGCAAGCACTAGCAGGTATAGATCCCCGCTAACAACATCGTACCTACTTACTAGCAGGACGTTGTTTACCTTTGGCATAGGGTTTTCTTCGTATCGGGTGCTGTGTAAGCTCCGAAAGCTTAGTCTTCATCTGAATCGCTCTCGGATTAAACGTCATATTAGGCCTGACGATACCGGCTATTAAGGCCGCTTTTTCGGCCCAATATTCGGACTGCTCTTTAACATATCCCAGACACACTGGCTCTCGCCAATTATGCTTGGCATTATACTTAATCGTTTTTCCAGACGCATCCCGAAAGGACCTCTGCTCCCGTATACCTTCTCCCCAGTAATCCGGGTAGATGGCGTACACTTTCAAACCGGGAAGGTTCTTGGCGTACTCTGGAGTGTAAATAATAAAGGTCTTCGCTTTCGAATTGTCTTTTTTAGGTTTCACAATTTGTCCCAATGTTATTCAACGATTCTGTTATACCAGGATGTTTCAAATCTATGACAAATACCCGGTGTATTTTTTGGGCATGGCCCATTACTTTCTTAACACCCTCTCCTATGCAGTACGGTTCTTCGGATAATGCAGCTCTCACCGCATTTTCTGTAAAGTTTTCTCTAGTAATACCACGATACTCTTTTTGCACTAAACGGAAAACTTCTTTAAGCCAGATGTATAACTTGCCATTATCGTTACGAATATGTTCGCTACTGAAGGGGTTATGCTCGGAGGCCATCAGGCCTTCAATGACCGAAAAGAATTGAGCTATCATACTTTCGCTCTCTTCTTCATCAGTGTTTTCCTTCGACACCCGTAACAAGTACTCATAATAGTTAAAATTGGGGGCAAATTCGTCGGCTATTGACTTGGCAAAAAGTCCGGTACAGGCCCAATTTTTGGCAGAACGAGTTTCACACCCATTTTCCACAAGTAACTTGTCTAACCGGTCATAGGCTTCGTATAACTCTTTCTGGGGCGTTTTAGTTGCTTCCAGTATCCAGTGATACCCTATCTTATTAAGTATGCCCTTACGCTGTTCTATCCAATTGTAGGATACTTCTTTGTCCCTACCAGTGATAGGTACCCGAATAGGTATACAACGTTGTCTGGTCGCCGCGTCCGTAAACTGGTCTTGACCGGCGAATATGAATGCAGACCGTACAGGTTGCTGACGGACGCGAATATCTTCTTTAACGCCAAGGGACCTACCTGCTCTCTGATACCATGTACGAAAGAGGCCATACTGCTCGGTCGTATTGCTATCTGCCCGTATTTCATCAACGATGACTGGAAGTGACGCATAATAAGCAATTTTTCTTCCAAAACCCACTCCGCTTTTGAATTGGGGAATGGTTCCATAACCATGTTCATCCATGTTAAATATCGCTGCTAACCACTTGGCTATGACCGTTTTACCTTGACCGTGTTTACCCCAAAAGAACAGGAATGGAAAACCCTGAACCTTATGGAACATTAAATCTGAATATACACAAGATTTGGCCCAACCCAAGAGGGTTAACGCCATACCGGTGTTGCCCAGGTTTTTACATAAATTCGTTACAAAGCCTCTTAAGAGCTCTATACGCTCTTCTTCCGTGCTTATAGAATCCAATACGGGAATATCTACCCCGCCGGATTTCTCTTCGCCGTTCAGTCCCACCGTCAAAGACATGGCTTTGATACCAGAAGATTTACCTGGAAACCATACGATTCCTTCCTCATCCGGACGAGTTACTAGTCCCGTATCTGAAATGAATGTGTCTTTAAACAGCCAGCCTTTGAACTGTTCAACTCTTCCTACGGTTTCCGGAACATACACTACTCGTTCTGTACCTTGGGAATACACGTACTCCCACATACTTATCAAATCGGTTTCTTGACCGTAAAAGGACCCGTCAATTGCATTAGCTGCGAAAATGCGAAAGTTCTTTAAGGAAACTTTACTATCTGAATCAATAGGCATAGGAGAACTTGTAACACCGTCTTGTCTTACAAAAATTACTTCTCGATGTCTCTCCATGCCTTTAATGAAGATGTTTTTTAACTTGATTGTGAAGTTAGTAAGCTTCGTTAGAAAAGGTTTATCTTCCTTGTACTTAACGCGATGATAACATCCGTCTTTTTCAACTATTGTGACGGCAGTGGTAACCTCTTCTTCCCTATTTTCTTGTTCCTGTAAATCTTCGAACTCCGCTGATACGTTATTAGCAGCGATGGCTGCATCGAGTTTGCCGCCTTTGACAAGGTATTCATCTATGTCTTTATGACCAATAAGTCGTATTTGCGTTAGTGAAGCGAATTCTTTCTTTAATGCTTGAATTTTTTCTCTGTACTTGTCCCCGGCGTTGTCGGTATCAAAGAACGTAAAGACATGTTTCTTCTTCAGGTTCTCTTCTATCCATTCACTTTGCTGGGAACTCAATTGACCGATGGTTGCAATCAAACCATGTGGCCAACCGCATTCGTGCATACTTAAGAGATCATTTTCCCCTTCTACGATTGCAACAGTGTCCTTGCCACGTAGACTATCGGAATTATAAAAGATATGACCGTTAAGCTTATTGCTATTTTTAAGCTGGTACTCATTTTGTTTTAGCGGATCTTTAAAAGTAAAGTGAGAAATTCTTCCGTTAACTGAATGAGGATAGATGAATACTTTGGTAGGAAGAAAATCTTTGCCCTTCTTATTCATCAATCCCGATTGTGCCAGCAACTCGCTCTCGAATCCCAAACCTTTAAGATAATAAATTAGGCCACCATCCGACCAGCCGATTTTAAAGAAATCGATAGTCTCCGGTTTATGACCCCGTATCTTTGTTTGATATTCTAAAGGAGTTAACTTGTTTAGTTCTAGATAAGGCTTATTACCAGATCCTTTGAGGCAGGTATGATAATAATGAGCAGCTAGTCCAAATATTTCCTGAATAGGTGAAAAGCTTGTTGGCACATGAACTTTCCATTCTTTTGCCAAAGCTCTGGCTGCTTCAAGTGGCTTTATTTTTCTTGCTTTTTCAACGAAGGTTATTACGTCGCCTTTGGCTCCGCAACTGAAACAGTTGTAGTATTTCTCTTCGTCGCTATTCTTTACTCGGAAACAATCCTTATGGCCGCAGAAAGGACACTGTCTATCTTCGGGCTCGTATGTATCGTCTCCGATTTTTTTAAAATCTATTCCGAGCTCTTTAGATATCCCCTCAACGATATCTATAGCTTCTTTTATTTCTTTGAACATGTACTCTTTAGTTAATTTTGATTACTGATTTTCTGTCTATGCAAATGTAGCCGTCCGATGCTTTAACCATCATACCACCTTTAGCTTCACATGCATTCTTTTTTTGAGTGCTATATATAACTGCCCAACATGCAACCGCGAAAAAGCCAATAATGAAAAGGATGACTATTGCATTTGTTACTTTTTCATTCATTGTCTGGGTGTAAGTATATACTTTTCTAATTCTTGTGCAACAAAACTCATGTCAATACCTGAGAACATGGCCAGCATCAACACTTGGTTGATTGCCATAACTTCATCATCGTTTACCTCAGCACACATCATGTGATTGAGTTCTGCTTTTTGAGTTTTTCCTTCAGCTATTTCTTTACGAATTATAGGGAAAGCTTGTTTACATGATTCAAAAGTTTCTGTACCATGTAAATATGACATTTGTTCTGGCTTACCGCTCTGCGTTCCCGTCAATAAGGTAACGGCTATGATTAATAGCGTTTTCATTTTATTCTCTGTCTATCCAAATAATTTTCGTTTTTCCTTCATGACCATGTATATGTTCTAATTCCAGTATGGAATCGTACACGGCTGTGCAATTATATTTTGTTTTCCAGTGTAGTGCACAAGTGCCATCGCTGAATTCTATACCTTCTGCTACGACTCCTGTGCCCGACGAACCCGAAACATCTTCTCTTCTGTTCAAAATAAATCTACGTAATTTAAGATCACTTGATCTCTTTAATAGGGAAGTATCGTTTGGTTCCATGTTCTATTGGTAATAAGTCTCCGGCTTTACATTCTACGTTATAGTCACACCACTTACAATATCCACCGCGAATGTGTTTGAAAAATCCAAGTTCTTTAACTCGGTCTATTGTGCCAATAATGTAAAATTCCAGCTCGTTAATTAATTTACCTTCGATTTCTTCCTTTGTAGTGTACGAATCTAAAACAATCTTTCCATCTTTGACGAAGTGTATTCCTGCCTGAGCCCCTGCTACAGGATCAATACCTTTATGGAAAAGAATTTTATAGGTATCTAATTGATTTTGGAAATTACGTATGCCCATTTCAGCAGGAGCACCGGTCTTGTGATCTAAGATGATAACATCGTTAGACTCAAGTTGCAGTCCTAAATCAATTACGCCTCTCCAATAAACATCGTCACTGAAAAATCCCGTTGGCTCGTAATTAGCCGTTAGACCACCTTTTAATTCTTGGATGTATCTTTTGACAGGATTCTTTTTTTCGAATTCATCTAAACGCTTACGAAACTCCATTACATTGAGTTCAGTAGTAGCAACGTTCTCGTCCCACTCTTGATCTGTAAGAGTAGACACATATTCTTTACGAACTAATTTGTAGCTATCTGTAATGGTTTTACCCATTATCATAAATTCAAGTATTCTATGAACGGCTTTACCCACAGTTGTTACCAAGCTGGGTGGCGGTTCAGGAACCTTGATCTTTACGACATACTTTAAGTAAAATTTTAAAGGACATTGTTGTAGCACTTTCAGTTTTGAAAATGACCACGGTCCTAAAGCAATCTTCGAAAATTCAATTGCCTCTGGTTCTTTTTTTTGTATTTTTTCTACTAAAGAACTCATCACTACTCCTAATGTTTATATTTGCTGTCAGGAGGAGTGATAATAGATGGCGTTGAGGAGTCGTCTTTACGTTCTTCTGGGGTATTTGCAATGCTTTCTAAATTACCCGCTAAAGCCGTAGCTTCTTTCTTTATTGCACTGAAACGTTCTTTAAATGCTGTCAGATACAGTTCATCAATAAATTCAGGGAATAGGTTATTCCCGTTGACTAACAACCAATCTATATAAAACGCCTCGAACTCTCCGAAACACGGCATTACCATCAGCACTGTGGGCTTCATAATACGAACAAATTGAACTGGTAAGTAAGGTTCAACTGCTTTCTTATCTTTATAAGCCACGAGTTTGCAAGGTAGAGCCACTAAAAAAGAGTCGCTCAATTCTTCCATTACAACACACAGTAGGGAAGACCCTGACAGTATGTTCATAATCCGTAAGTTCAAGTCTGTAGACTTATTATGGTCTACTAAGTCTGAACTAGTCGTATCTATTTCCGGGTATAGCTCTGTTTTTATTGTCATTATGTAGGCGAGAACAGCGCCCAGTTTCCCAGGCGCTTATTCGGATTAAAGCTCGTACTTCTTTGCCATCGCCGTTTGGTTAGGCGAAGGTAAGGCTTCTACGGTGACAGCGTCATCACCATTAGCGCTCTTGTCTTCTAGCATAGCTGCTTCGACAGGTCTGGAGTTAACCATCTCTTCGAAACGGCTTAGATAGGCTTCCCTGTCTTCCGTTATCTTGTCAAATAACGCTTCTAGGAAAGGTAAATATTCTGCTGGAGTGCTCTGTTCCGCTGCTTTCTCAGGAACATTGACCAGTAAAGATTCTACGTTCTTATATTCTTTACTTGTCTCCGTTGTCATTTCGTATACACGCTTGTACGGAGCTACGCCTGCTTTGGTCATTAGCTTCGCCCAATTATTACCGTTCTTATAGTTCGTTTTATAGAACTGTGTTACGTAAATCATGGAAAGATCGTTACTGATATTCATGAACGTCTTGCCTTTGTTACATGCCGAACGATTTGCTTCTACGTCAAACTTGCCGTACTGGCAATCCTTGCAAAGACCGTACTTAGAACCTACCTTACCATTTGGACTATAGCAAAGTACTTTGGCATCGTCTTTATCTGGAGACCACAACTGACGGCTATCCCAAACCCTCAGTGGAATTACCTTTACAGGCTGTTCCATAATCTTGTCGTCTACTAGAATAGTACCGATACCTGCATTTTTAGGTAGTTTACTTCTATCGGAACTGGGCTGAACAACACGTGACATCGGAGGCCGCCATTCTTTGGCATCGTCACCAATACCTTCAATCTTTTGGGCCATCCTGTCCACAAGAGCTGCTGCATTCTCCCGAGCACCCTTTGGTAGTTGTTCCGTCAATTTCTTTATTTCTTGTAGTTTCTGTTCCATCAATCAACCTATAATTATTATTATTTACTGCTTCCTTCAATTCATCGAAAGAGATTCCCCACACTTCTTTTACTCTTTCTGGCATGATTCCTGCTTCGACATCCATTAACTCTGTATGAGTTAAAAGAAGGGTACCACTATCTTTAATCATTACACCTTAAGTATCCTCTGTTAGTATAGTATTTATACCACAAAAGGACAGAAATGTCAATGGGTAGAAAACAATTCTCTTTCCCAAATCTTTTGTACTTCTCCGGGATCACGTGTTTCATATTCAATTGTTTTCCAGAAAATAAACCCTTCATCAATCATAGCAGTTGAATTTTCCGGCATAATGATAAGTTCATCCCCTCTTTGATAAACAAGTATTTTCACAATGTTTTTTGAATGTGTTCAGCGAAATCTTCGAACGTCATTTTATTTCCGTCATTTGCGGCTATCAATTTCTCTACTTGTTTGGATGTTAAACCAGCCCATTCCATGGTTTTATTCGATGGGTAATCATTACCACTAGCAAATTTGAGATAGTTTTCAGAGGTATACTTTAAACCTGATTGTTCTAAAGCGACTTCTGCTAGTACGCCCATAACGCACATACTCTTACGGGACATATCAATTTCAGTATCATCCTTTGCTCCAGGGACAACGTCACGCATATAACCGCAAATTTGTTTATATTTGCCGCTATTCAAAGCGTCTACCCAAAGCTTCTTTACTTTTTTGTTCATTCTTGCTTTTACTTCTTTTGCTTTCACTTTTTTAACAGCAGTTGTCATTATAAATTCTTCTCTATGTAATTAGCGAACTCGTCAAAAGTCATTTTCTCTGCGTCGTTGTCACCCATTAACTTATTCATCACGGAAACATTTATTCCGGCCCATTGCAGAGTTTTATCGGTAGGAGCGGTGTTATTCATTGCAAATTTTCCCCAACTCTCTACTGTGTATGGCAGATCGGAGTTCCGTAACGCAACGTCCGCAAGAACGCCCATGACACACATGTCATTTTTTTTCATATCAGGCGTTATATTTTCTTTCTCTCTTTTTTCATCCCTCATCACACCGCAAACTTGCACATACACACCACTACGTAATGCATCTATCCAAAGCTTTTTCGCTGTTGGATCCATTCTAACTTTTTTCTTGGGTTTACTTCTTGTCAATCTTTACCTCTATCTTCAATGTTAAATTTGGAGCTCCTAAGACGTACGCCCCTCGCCTAGGAAATTCCCCTGCCAATGCTTCTAGTACTTTATCTAATTCATCTTGTTCTTCCGGGCGAGATGCTTCGAAGAACAATACTCTTTTATCCCCTTCTTCAAGCAGACTTACTTTAATCATACTACCCCTGCCAAATATAATCGTGATACACCTGAGGCACTACTTGTTCTAGGTTACCTGCATCGAACTTGTGAATTACACCATCGTAGTTAAATTCATGTAGCCAGTTTTGTTCTGCGGGCATTGCCAACATACGACGAGCGTAGTTAAATATGTCCGCTTTGGCGTCTTCCTTGAATCTATTCAGAAATCTAGCTGCTAAAACTGCCGGAGGATTTGTAAGATATAAAGCGACATGACGAATGTTTGCATCCTTAGCATACTGTCGTAATTGCCGTACTCCGTTAGGTTCTACTACAGCAATACAAGAATTTTTCTTTAGTTGATCTTCCAGTTCAGCACCGAGAATACCGTAATAATCTCCGTCATTAACTCCGAATCCAGAAGGTAATCCCAACTGTATCCATTCAGCCATTTCCCCATCAAAAATGCGTTTTTGAGCTTCCTCTTTGGTTAGGAAATAATAGTCTCTTCCGTGAACTTCCCCATTCCTCGGTGGCCGGGTAGTGAAGCTAACTATTTTCTCTACTTTGAAATCCGCTGCTAATCTGTTTTCTAGTGTTGATTTACCAGCCAACGAAGGGCCAGTAATAGTAAGAAGTGTATTTTTCATCTATAGAATATATCAGAAATTACTAAAAAAGTCAACGTAAATCCCTTGCTCGTCGGAAGAATTCTATGATGATTGTTGCTTCTTCATCAGACCCGTAACGAACGTGTTTGAGTTTATTTGATAAGTCTTCCGCCAACTTTGTTAATTGGTTTTTAAATCTCTCCTCACGTTCCTCTGCCGTTTCCGCTTGTAAAATTTTCCCAGTTCCACCGCAATGGTGACATGTTCCTGTTACTCTATAGGCGGGACTTCTATTTGGGCCTGTAGTTATAGCAGTAGTTTCAACTATAGTCATACCGCTACCCATACAAAACGTACAAGTTGCTACTCTATTACTATACGAATTACTTATATAGAAACTGTTTCCCCATGGGGGTGCTTCGCCATCTTCTACGGCTACTTGTGGTGATCCACTGATTGCCATGTTTTTCTTTTCATTTTTTTCTTTACTTCTTCGTAACTAATTGGGAAATACCCGCAAGGATCAACCCCAACATCCATGCTTAATAAGTTCGGATCATCCGGAAGTGTCCCGTGACTGTGACCATACAACTGCCAGCTTCCCCGATGGCTTTGATCCCATACCCTCATTGCGTAATGAAGGAGTACGATTAGTTGGACACCACCCTTGGCGTCCGGGTCATCAACCTTAATTCTGCGGTATTGGTTTACCGAACCCCAACCCATTCCCAATGCTTCTTTAAATCTGTCGTGATTACCTAAAATTAAATGCTTGTCTCCATTTAATCTTTGAACCACGTTTTTTAGCTTTTGCTGATCTGCGAAACCAAAATCCCCTAAGTGATAAACCGTATCTCCCGGTTGTACTTTAGAATTAAAGTTCGCAATCAGCATATTGTTCATTTCATCCACGTCCTTGTACGGACGTTTAGAATAACGAATAATATTTGCATGATAATAATGCGTATCTGATGTGAACCAAACTGTCATTTTATTTTTTCTTAAACTTGTATCCGTATTGTCTACCGTTGACAATATCGGCTTCTGTAAAGTGCTGTATATATCTTCTAGTTTCCTGCAAGACGTCTATTAAATCGTCTATCCAATACGAACTAAAAGAATTTCCATGATCAAACCAATTCTCGTCATCTTCAGTTATTATCTGAATAACGACGTGTTCATCGTTAGGTCCGCGCGGAATTATTTTTACACCAAATTGTTTTTTCTTGATTTCTAAATCCATTAGTGCACCAACGTTAATAACGCCTCGCTTTGTTCAAGTAAAGGCACTGCATCAGCGGGACGTTTGGCTCTAAACTGTTCAGCGATTGCTTCTACTGTATCTACTTTCCAGCACAGTGGGATCCGAAGCTTGGAATTCACGTGACTTGAAGTCGCGGC